>MDSZ01029566.1_pt1 | contig 19114 bp, 20 predicted proteins | sample 811201 | NCBI WGS metagenome assembly MDSZ01 (sample SAMN05326647, study PRJNA326480) | marine metagenome | isolation source: seawater | place: Indian Ocean: North | collected 2010
CATTTTTATCAAAATCTTTAAAAAGAGATAATAATTCCATTAATATAAAATGGCTTGAAAGTTTAGAGGTAAATAAAAAATTACTCCATGAGAATAGACCATTAAAAAACTTAACAAAAAAAATATTAAAAGACAGAATTATGTATAATGAAATTTTAAATATTAATAATACAAAAAAGTGTCTTGTCTTTTTAGGTGCCAATCGAGGAGAAGAAATTAAGGTTGCCATAGAGTGTATAGAATTTTTAATAAAAGAATTTTATTATGATAGATATTTATTTATTCTTACAGATAATGATAAAAAAATTATTAATTATTTAAAAAAAAACAATCTTAATTATTTAAAAAAAGAGAAAATTCCTTCTATTTTTAGGAACATTAAAAAAAATGAATATGACTGGCTTTTAAATATTTGGGGTCATTGTGTATTTTCTGATGATTTTTTAAAAAAATTTAAAAATAATATTAATATTCACCCTAGCCATCTGCCTCATGGAAAAGGTAAGGATTCTTCTTTGTGGACTGTTGTAAAGAACTTTCCAGCAGGTACAACATTACATAAAATGACCAAAGCATTAGACGCTGGTCCAGTGTATTGCCAGAAAAAATTTAATTTCAATTTTCCAACAACTGGAAAGGATATATATAATAAATCATGCTATGAGTCTGTTAAATTATTTATTAATGAATGGTTGAACATAAGAAATAATATTCTTAAGCCAAAAAAACAAAAAATAATTAATAATAAAACATTTTTAAGATCTGAAATGCTTAAAGAAAACTTAGTTGATCTGGATATAAATAAAAATAAGAAAATTAAAGATTTTATTATTAAATCACTGGCTCATGATTTTAGTCCAAATTTTAATTTAAAGATTAAACATAACAATATTATTTATAATTTTAAATCTCTAATTAATAAAATTGATTAATGAAAAAATTAAATAAATTAGGTTTTGGTACAGCACCATTATCAGGTAAAGCTTTACTTGGCAAAAAATATATAGGAATGGGTATCCAAAATAAAACTGACTCTAAAAAATCTCTAGAATATGCATATGATAATGGAATTAATTTCTTTGATACAGCTGACCTTTATGGAAATGGAAGAGTTGAAAAATTAATTGGAGATACTTTTGGCAATATAAAAAATATTTTTATTTGCTCTAAGTATGGAAATAGAATTAAAAACAACAAAGTAGTATTTGACACATCTCCTGAATATTTTTCAAATTCACTAAATTCATCTTTGAAAAGATTAAAAAGAGAAAATATTTATTGTTATTTGTTGCATAGTCCGCCCTCTAATGTTCTTATTAGTGATAGGTTAATTAGCTTTATTGAAAGAGCTATTAATGATGGTAAAATAACATTATTTGGAATAAGTTGTAGATCAATTAATGATGCTAAAAAATTTATAAAAGAATATCCTTTTATACAATCTATACAACTTAATTATAACATATTAGATGCTAGAGCTAATAATTTTATTAAGAAGATTAATACTACAAAAAAATTATTTACTATTTCAAGAGCCCCTTATGCAAACGGTATGATTTTTGAAAGAAATTTAAAAAAAAAATTTAATAAATATGATTTTAGAAAAAATTTTGATAATGAATTCAAAATCTGGATAGAAAAAAGATTATTAAAAATAAAAAACAAAATTAAGAATAATGATATTAGTGAATTTGCATTAAGTTTTTGTTTATTAAATGATAATTTTGATGTAGTAATTCCAGGTATGAGATCTGTAGATCAAATAAAAAATAATATTAAAATTTCCCAAAAAAAATACTTAAATCATTTATTAAATGATAGTTATTTAAATAAAATACTTAAAGATACTTATAAACATTGGAATTAAGATGGATTTGACAGTCATAGTTCCTTTATTGGATCGTCCTAAATTTACAAAAATATGGCTTAATCAGAATATCAAAAAAGATATTAGATACATATTTGCAGATGGCAGTAAAGATGATCATCATATTGAAATTTTTAATAATTACAAAAATAGTAATATTGATTATATAAAATATAAACATGATAAAGAAATTAATGATTTTATTAATAAAATGGCAAAAACATCAAATCTAGTTAAAACAAAATATGTAGTAACAAGTGATAATGACGATTTTTTAAATTATAGAGGAATACAAAAATGTATAAATTTCCTTGATAATAACTCAAATTATCAATTAGCATCTGGTACGACTATTTTTGTCACTCAAATAAATGACAAATATAAATTTTCCTTTAATTATGCTTCGTCTTTTGATCTAGATAGTAGAAGTGGACTCGATGGTATCCAAAAATACCTTGGTCGGTTTACCAATGAAAAAAAAAGCAATTATGTCTGGTACAGTGTTTATAGAGCGGAAGTATTTTCAAGTATTTGGAATGAAATGCTTAATACAAATATTAGAGATGGTCAATTAAACGAGCTTTTTCAGACCTGCGTTACCTTAAGCAATTATCAATATAAATATTTATACTGTAATAACTACATTAGGTTAATAAATCCTGGTCCAAGTTATGCAAATTCTTTTAAGCAGAGCTTAAATATCAGACTTATAGAAGATAAAAATACTTATATTGCTTTCCAAAATTTTATTAAATATTTCTCAAATAAACTTCAAATTAGTGAAGAAAAATTTAAATATATATTTTATCAACATTTTAGTAGAGTTAATTATCGAGTTTTTAATTTTAGTATTAAAAAATTTATTTTATCTAAATTATATTTATTTATACTAAAATTAATTAATATTTATAAATATAAAATAACTACAGTGATAAGAATTATAAATTTTTTTTATTTCTTTAATAAATTTTTTAAAATTTTAAAATGATTATAACTAGAACACCGCTTAGAGTCAGTTTAATTGGTGGAGGTACTGATATTCCGTCTTTTTATAAGAATAATGATTATGGTGAAGTAATAAGCACTTCAATTAATAAGTATGTTTACGTAATTGTTAAAAAACAAGATCCTCTATATTTTGAAAAATATAGATTAAATTATTCAGAAACTGAAATTGTTAATGATTTAAAAAAAATTAAAAATCCTATTATTAAAGCATGCATTAAATATCTTAAAATTAAAGATCATTTATATATAGGTACATTCGCAGATGTTCCTTCTTCAACTGGTCTGGGTTCATCTAGTTCTTTTTGCGTTGGTCTTCTTAATGCACTTTATGTATATAAGGGTATCAAAATATCAAAAAAAAAATTAGCTGAACAAGCGTTTCATATTGAGGTTAATATATTAAAAAAGCCTATAGGAAAACAGGATCACTATGCCTCTGCTCTGGGAGGAATTAACAATATAAAATTTAAATCTAACGATACTGTACAAATCAAAAATTTGAATAAATATAAGAAAAATTATCATAATTTATTTAAAAGCACATCTTTTTATTGGTCTGGAAAAATGAGATCAGCAGACAATGTTCTTAAAGATCAAAATAAAAATAAACTACAAAACAAAAAGAAACTTATTCAACTTAGAAATATGACTAAAGAACTTAATTATTTATTATCAAATCATAAATTAAACTTATATGAAGTTGGTAATTTAATTGATCAAAGTTGGAAAATAAAAAGATCATTATCAACTAAAATATCAAATAAAAAAATTAATCATATATATAACATTGCTAAAATTAATGGGGCTTTTGGCGGAAAGCTTCTTGGAGCTGGTGGTGGTGGTTTTTTAATGCTAATAAGCCCTTCTTACAAAATTAATAAAATTAAAAAAACAATTGAAAGATTTAAATTTGAAAAAATTGATTTTAAGATGGAAAATACAGGTTCAATTATTGTGTTAAATAATAAATAAAATGAATATTAAAAATAGTAAAATTTTAGTTACTGGATCTTCAGGCTTTATTGGATCACATTTAGTAGAACTATTAATTCAAAAAGGAGCAAATATTATTGCATTTGATCAATATAATTCAAATAATGACTATGGTTGGCTTAATAATACAGATTATAAAGATAAAATTGAATTTATTTTAGGTGATATTAGAGATTTTGATTTATTAAATAAAACTGTTCAAAAAGCAGACAAGGTAATTCACTTGGCTGCACTAATAGGCATACCTTATTCATATCTATCACCCGTGGCATATATAAGAACAAATATTGAAGGAACATATAATGTTTTAGAGTCATGTAAAAATAATAATAACAAAGAGGTTATAATAACTTCAACAAGTGAAGTTTATGGCTCTGCTCAATATGTCCCTATAGATGAACTTCATCCAAAAATTGGTCAATCACCATACTCTGCTTCAAAGATTGGCGCTGATCAAGTTGCAATTAGTTACTATAAATCATTTAATTTACCTGTAAAAATTATTAGACCGTTTAATGTTTATGGGCCAAGACAATCATCAAGAGCAATAATACCTACAATCATCAAACAATGTTTAAATAATAAAAAAATTATCGAGCTTGGTAACATTAATCCAACTAGAGATTTTACTTATGTTCTTGATACATGTGAAGCAATTTATAATATAATTCAATCTGATAAAGCTGTTGGTGAAGAAATTAATATTGGTATGGGTCAAGAAATTTCTATCAAAAATTTAGCATCTTTAATAATGAATAAATTAAATATTAATAAAAAAATAGAAGCTGATAATTTTAGAATTAGAAACAACCAATCTGAAGTTGAAAGACTTTGTTGTAATTCAGATAAATTAAACAATTTAATTAACTGGAGTAATAGTTTTGATCTAGACAAAGGATTAGATCTAACAATTGAATGGTTTAAAGATAATCATAATTATTTATCAGAAAATTATCATGTCTAAAATTAGACTAGGTATTTTGGGCGCAGGAAGAATTGCCCAAACTAATCTAGATATAATAACTACTATAAAAACGGTAAAAGTTATTAAAATTTATTCAAGGACAATTAAGAAAGCTCAATTACTAAAAAAAAAATATTCAATTAATGAAGTCTCAAAAACTTTAGAAGAGTTTATTAGTAAAGACTTAGATGGTATTTTGATATTAGTTTCTGCAGAGGAAATTTTTAAAATGACTATGATGCTTCTTCCATATAAAATACCTTTATTTATTGAGAAGCCCCTTAGTCTAAATTTTTCAGATTATAAAAAATTAGTTAAAGTAAATAAAAAGTATCGAACACTAAATATGATTGGATTAAATAGAAGGTTTTATTCAGTATTCCATAGATCTTTAGATTTAATTAAAAAAAGAAAAGATAAAATACTTGCGGTTAATATAGAAGGGCATGAAAGATCATGGTTATTGAAAAAAAAAAATAAATAAAAAAATATTTAAGAGATGGTTATTTGCCAATTCAATACATACAATTGATTTATTAAATTTTTTTTGTGGTGATGTTGTATCTTCATATACATTAAGTCATAAAAATAAAGATAATATTCCACAATACGTTACAGGTATTTTTAAATTTAAAAGTGGTATTGTGGCAAATTACACATCTTATTGGAACTCTCCAGGATCATGGAAAGTTTCAATTTATACAAAAGAATTTAATATAAATTTCAATCCTTTAGAAAAAGCTGAAATTATTGATAAAAAATTTAAAAAAGTAAATTTATTGCCTTCTAATTTTGATTTAAAGTATAAACCAGGTTTTTATAAACAAATATTAGCTTTTATTGATCTTATTAAATATAAAAAAATAAAATGGCCAGCCGTAAGTATAGAATCAAGTTATGAAACATATAAGAATTTGAAGTTGTTGGATAGATAATGGAATTACACACACCTTATATTTTTGGTAATGAAATTGAAAATCTAAAGAAAGCTATAGAGAAAAATCAAATAGCAATAGGTGAATTCATCAGAAAATTTGAAAAAGAAATTTCAAAATTTGTAAAAGCAAAGTATGCAATATCAACCAACTCTGGAACTTCAGCATTGCATATTGCTTTAAAAATTGCTGGTGTCGATTTTAATACAGAAGTTTTAGTTAGTACTATTACTTTTATAGCACCAATTAATGCAATTTTATACAATGGTGGCTCACCCGTATTTATGGATACTAATAATGTTTTTAATATAGATACAGTCAAGACTATAGATTTTATTAATAATGAAACATATTTTAAAAATGGAAAAACTTTTAATAAAAAAACAAATAAAAAAATAATTGCAATAATTATTGTTCATGTTTTTGGTAATCCAGCAGAAATTAATAAATTAGTTAAAATATGTAAAGAAAGAAATATTAAAATTATAGAAGACTGTGCTGAAAGCTTGGGATCATATTACAAAAATAAAAAAATTGAACACACTGGTTCCATTGGCGATTATGGATGTTTTTCTTTTAATGGAAATAAAATTATAACATCAGGTTCAGGAGGATTAATTACATTTAAAAATAAAAATGATCTATTAAAAGCGAGATTATATATTAATCAATATAAAAACGATAACTTAAAATTTATACATAATGACTTAGGTTATAACTTTAGAATGACTAATATAAGTGCAGCTATAGGTATAGCTCAACTTAAACATATTAAAAAAATTCTTACTCATAAATTAAAAATTCATAATTATTATAAATTTAAAATAAACAGTGATGAATATTCTATATTAAAAACACCTGATAATTGTATATCAAATAATTGGTTGAATATTCTTTGTATTAATAATAAGAAAATCTCTACAAATAAAATTATCAAAAAATTATTAAAAAATAACATAAATGTTAGATATATTTGGTATCCAAATCATCTTCAAAAAAAAATGAAGAAATTTCAAAGTTATAAAATGATAAATTACATAAAATATAAGCAATGTATTTGTCTGCCTTCCGGATACAATATTTCCAAAAATAACATTAACCATATTAAAAAAATTCTTCATGAATAAAAAAATTATACTTATCGGTTCTGGTGGTCACTTAAATTCCTGTTTGGAAATAATCGAAAATTATAAAAAATTTAAAATAATTGGATTAGTTTCAAAAAATGAAATAAAAAAAAGTAATAATTATAAAATTATAGGTGAAGATAAAGATTTACCTAATTTAAGAAAAATTGCAGATAATGCATTTATTTGTATTGGCCAAATTACAAACTTAAACAAACGTGAAAATATTTACAATAAATTAAAATTATTTAAATTTAATTTACCAATTTTTTTCTCAAAAAATTCTTATATATCCAAAAAATCTAAAATAAGTGAAGGAACTATAATTATGAATAATTGCATTATAAATAGAAATGTTAAAATACTTGAAAATAATATAATTAATACAAATGCTATTATTGAACATGATGTTTTTATTGGCAAACATTCTCATGTGTCTACAGGTGTAATTATTAATGGAGAAGTTACCATAGAAAATAACTGCTTTATAGGTAGTGGCGCAATAATAAGAGAAGGTGTTAAAATAGGAAATAATTCAATAATAGGTGCAGGAGTTGTTGTTAAAAAAGATTTAAAAAGTAATTCAATTATTAAATAATGAAAAAAAAATTAAATAATGTTTTAATTATAGCTGAAGCAGGTGTTAATCACAATGGAAGCCTGAAACTCGCTAAATCTTTGATTAAAGAAGCATCTAAAACTGGTGCTGATTTTATTAAGTTTCAGACTTTTAAAGCTGATAATTTAGTTACAAAAAAAGCAATCAAAGCTCCTTATCAAAGAAAAAACAGTAATAAAAAAGAATTAGCACAATATGAAATGTTAAAAAAATATGAGTTAAGTAAAAAAAAAATAACTATATTAAAAAAATATTGTAATAAATATAATATAAAATTTTTATCTTCCATATTTGATATCGAAAGTTTTAATTTATTAAATAACATCAATGAAAAATATATTAAAATTCCCTCTTCAGAAATTGATAATTATCCATTAATTAATCATCTATCTAAATTTAAAAAAAAATATTTCTTATCTACTGGTATTTCAAATATAGAAGAAATAAATCAATGTGTTAAAATATTGACATCAGGTAAGGTAAGCATGAATGATATTTATATTCTGCATTGTAACTCATCATATCCTACAAGTTTTGAAGACTTAAATTTAAATAATATTAGAACTTTGCAACAAAAATTTAATGATAATATTGGATTTTCAGACCATTCAATAGGTATTGAAGGTGCGATAGCTGCTGTTGCCCTAGGTGCAAAAGTAATAGAAAAACACTTCACTACTGATAAAAAACTTAGTGGCCCTGATCAAAAAATTAGCTTAACGCCATTAGAATTAAAATTGATGGTTTCTTCAATAAGAAACGTAGAAAAATCATTAGGTAGTTTTAAAAAACAACCAACAAAAAGTGAACTCAAGAATAAAGTACACATAAGAAAATCTATAGTTGCTAAAAAAGATATTCAAAAAAATCAAATCTTTACTACTAAAAATATAACTACTAAAAGACCTGGCAATGGTATATCTCCAATGTTATGGAAAAAAGTATTAGGTAAAAAAGCCATAAAAAATTTTAAAAAAGACTCAATTATCGAAATCTAAAATGGTAGAATATTTATTTTTTACATCATCAAGATCAGAGTATTCAATATTAAAAAATTTATTAAAATTATTTAATAATAAAAAAAATAACTTTAAAATAATTGTAACAGGATCACATTTGAGTAAAGAATTTGGAAATACTAAAAATGAAATTAATCAAGATTATAAAAAAAATATATATTATATGAATATTGGAAATAATATTAATAATAATAATTACGTTCAAACAATTATTAACGAAACTAATAAAGCAATCAATAAATTAAAACCAAAAAAAATTATTTTAATAGGAGACAGAATTGAAACTTTTTCTGCATGCATATCATTTTTTTTAAAAAATATTTATATTATACATATCCATGGTGGAGAAGTAACACATGGTTCTATTGATGATACATTTAGGCACTCAATAACGAAAATGTCAAATATGCATTTTGTTACTAATGATATATACAAAAGACGAGTAATTCAATTGGGAGAAAATCCAAAAACTGTATTTAATTACGGTTCTTTATCAGCAGAAAATATAATTCTTTCAGATTTTAAAAAAAAAGTAGATATAGAAAAAAAATTTAAATTTAAATTTGCAGATAAAAATATTTTAGTTACATATCATCCTAACACAGTAAAAGCTGAAACATTTAAAGATCTTCATATATTATTCAGTGCAATAGAATTATTTAAAAATATCCAATTTATTTTTACTAGTTCAAATAATGATTTAAGTGGCTTAAAAGTTAATAAACTTATAAAAGCTTTTTGTAAAAAAAATAAAAATTGTATATTTATACATTCATTCGGATATCAATATTATTATTCCATGATGAGACTATGTGATATTATGTTAGGAAATTCTTCAAGTGGAATTATAGAAGCACCTGTTATTTCTTTGCCAGTCATTAATTTAGGCGATAGACAAAATGGAAGATATTTTGATAAGTTAGTTTATAATATAAATTTTAATAAAATATTAATTGCTAAAAAAATTAAAAATATAATGAATAAAAAAAATATAAAAAATAAAAATGTAATAAATTTTAAAAATATAAATTTAAAAAAAAATACACATTTGAATATATATAAGAAAATTTGTTCAATTAAAAATAATATATTTACAATGAAAAAATTTTATGACTGTTAATAAAGTTTTGATTAATATTAATTCAACGATAAAAGATGCATATTTAAAGTTTAATACATCAGGTGAAAGATGTTTATTTGTAGTATCATCCAATAATAAGTTTTTAGGTGTTTTAACAGAAGGAGATATTAGAAAAAGTATTTTAAAAAAAAAGAATATAAATTTTTCTATAAAAAATATTTATAAAACAAGTGTTTATTATATCAAAAACAATGAATTTAATTATATCAAAATAAAAAATTTTTTTAAAAAATATAAATATAATTTAATACCAATTATTGAAAATAATGAAGTCATAGATTATCTTGATTATCAAAAATTTCATAAAATTAAAAAGTTTGAAAACATTAAAATAAATAAAAATATAAAAATTCCTTTAGTAATAATGGCAGGAGGAAAAGGTACTAGGTTAAAGCCTTATACGAATATAATTCCCAAACCATTATTTCCTTATGGAGATAGTACTATAATTGAAGAAATAATTAAAACTTTTATTCCATATAATATAAGTAAATTATTCTTATCGATAAATTATAAAAAAAATTTGATAAAATCTTATTTTAAAGAGTCTAATGTTAATTATAAAATTTCATTTATTGAGGAAAAAAAATCTTTAGGCACTGTCGGATCGTTATATTTAATTAAAAAAAATATTAAAAATGATTTTTTTTTAACAAATTGTGATGTCCTTTTTAATATAGATTATAATGATTTTTATGATTTTCATAAAATTAATAAAAATGATATTTCTATAATTGTATCACCTAAAGAATTTACTATACCATATGGTATTATTGAAAATGATAAAAAAGGTAATTTAAAAAAAATCATTGAAAAACCAAAAATTAATTATCTTTTCAACTGTGGTCTCTATATTATGAATAAAAAAATTTTAAGTTTAATAAAAAATAATACTAAATGCGATTTTAATGAATTAATTGATAAAGCAAAAAGTAAGAAATTTAAAATTGGTGTATTTCCTATCGATCCGTCTAATTGGAAAGATTTTGGAGAAATGCATCATTGGAATAATATATTTGAAGATAAATGAGAGTTTTATGTTCAATATGTATGAGAAAAAACTCTAGGGGTTTAAAAAATAAGAACTTTAAAAAACTCCATAATAAGCCTTTGCTTTATTACACAATTAATCAAGCATTAAAATCTAGAATATTTAGCAAAATTGTTGTTTCAACGGACTCTGAAAAAATAATGGAATTATCAAAAAAATATAAAGCTGAGGTATTTTTTAAGAGACCTAAAAAACTTTCATCTTCTAATGTTTCAAAAATTGAAGTAATTAAACACTTATTTAAAAAATCAGAAAATCATTTCAATCAAAAATTTGACTATATAGTTGATTTGGACGTAACCTCTCCAATTCGGAAGCCTAAAAATATCAGAGAAGCTTTTAATAAAGTATTAAAGAATAATTTAGACATTCTTTTTTCAGTTACAAAATCTAGAAAGAATCCTTATTTCAATATGATACAAGAAAATACATCAAAATATTTTGATATAATAAAAAAAAATAAACTAATTTATTCAAGGCAAAAAGCACCAAAATGCTATGATATGAATGCTTCAATTTATATTTGGAAAAGGAATGCTCTATTAAACAATCATTCACTTTTTACTAAAAATAACGGAATATATTTGATGCCAGAAGAGAGTGCCTTTGATATAGATAGCTTATTAGACTTTAATATTGTAGAGCACTTAATGAAAAAATATAAATATGAGTAAAAAAAATTTATTAATTGTAGGCGGTTCTGGTTTGATTGGCTCTGCAATATGTGAAAAATTTATAAAAGAAAAATACAATGTTTATTCCTTAGATATAAAAGATAAAATAAAAAAAAAAAATAGTAATTATAAGTATTTTTATTTTGATGTAAAAAGTACTGAAGATTTAGAATTAAATTTTTTAAAAATAATAAAAAAAATTAAAAAAATTGACTGTTTTATTAATTGCAGTTATCCGATTAATAAAGAATGGAATAAAAGTAATTTTGATAAAATAAAATTTAATAATTTTATTGAAAATACTCAATACAATTTAATCAATCAATCTTGGCTGTATTTATTAGCAGCAAAAAAAATGAGAGAAAATAAACAAAATAGTTCTATAATAACAATAGGATCAATCTATGGTTTTTTAGCTCAAAATGAGAATATTTACAAAGGAACTAGCATAAAGAAAAATATTATTTACTCTATTGCAAAAGGTGGAATAATAAATCTTACTAGACAAATGGCTGCACACTATGGAAAATATAATATAACAGTTAATTGTATTTCTCCTGGTGCATTAAAGGGACACATAGCTGGCTCTAAATATTCTCAGCCCAAAAAATTTATAAATGAATATACTAAAACATGTCCTATTAAAAGATTAGGCCATCCAACTGAAGTTGCTGATTTAGCATATTTTCTTTGCTCAGAATCCTCAAGATATATAAACGGTCAAAACATAGTTATTGATGGAGGTTGGTCAGTTATATAATGAAAACTATACTAATCATAGGTCTTGGTAACATAGGATTAAGACACGCTGAAAGTATAATAAAAAAAAATAGATTTAAATTAGACATTCTGGATATTAGAAAAAATAAAATAAACTCTTTTAAAAAAAAAATATTAAGATTTAAAAAAAATAATTTAAATTTTTATGATAACATTAATAAAATTAATTCAACTTACGACTTAGTAATAATTGCAACTAATAGTTTAAATAGAGATATATTAATTAGTAAAATAATTAAAAAAACAAAATTTTCAAAATTAATTACTGAAAAAATAGTTTTTCAAAATATAAGTTTATATCAAAAATATATATCTTTATTTAAAAAACTTAAAATTAAATGTTGGGTTAATTGTTCAAACCGTTTTATGCCTTCATTTATAAAGCTTAAAAAGTATTTTAACAAAAATGATCCAATTACAATGTTTGTATATGGTGATAAATGGAATATGGCATCAAATTTTGTGCATTATGTTGATCTTTTCTCTTTTTTTATTAATGATACAAATATAAAAGTTCAAACACTAAATCTTTCTAAAAAAATTATAAAAAGCAAACATAAGGATTGCTATGAATTTACAGGAAATGTATCATTGATTAGTAGAAACAAAAGTAGTCTTATTTTAGAACGAACAAATGATAACCTTGATCACATAATAAAAATATATTCCAAAAATTTTTATTTTGAATTAAATAAAAACAATAAAAATGCATATATTAAGACACCAAATAAAGAATTAAAAAAAATTAATTTTAATATTCCCTTACAATCTGAAATGACAAACAATTTATGTGTTTCTTTATTAAAAAATAATAAAGAACCATTATCTAATCTAAATAATCATTATTGTATGAACAAAGATTTGTTTGAAAAAATTAAAAATCATTATAAATTAATTAAAACAAATAAAAGTAAATTCGTTGATTTACCAATAACTTAAAAATGAATTTTTCAAGGGATCATACAATATTAGAAAAAGTCTTGGTAATAGATGGTTTGTCAGGAAGTGGAAAGATTATAATAGATAATTTTTTATCATTATATCCAAAAATTGAAATTTTAAATCTTTCTCCTTCATTTGAAAATTCAACTATATTTAATTATTTTGGGAAATTTTCTGATGATGCTTTTGATAATTATATTAAATTATTATTAGACTATACTATTTATGAAAACTCAATTTCAAGAAATGTAAATTTTAAACCATTTGACCAATCAAGTGTTTTTAAAAGTCAAAAGTTTTTTGAATATATAAAAAGATTGTTTAGGTCAAATACTGCGGATATTCCAAATTTAATAAAAAACAAAAAACCTTTTTTAAGGATAATGACAGCATCCATTTTAGGTGAGTCACAAAAATTATATGAAATTTTAAAAGATAAATTATTTATTATTGAAGTAATCAGAAATCCTTATATGATTGTAAAAGCCAATATGCATTTTATAATAAATTTTGAAAAGCATGATGGAAGATATTTTAATCCAACAATTAAAAATAAAGATATTATTACTCCATATTGGGCATTTGAAATAGTTGACAAATATAGCGAAATGTCAATTGCTGATAAAGCTATTTATTTTATTAATTATAAAACAAAATTAAATAATAAATTTATTTATAATAAGAAAAATTATCAACAACATATAAGAATTTACTTTGAAGATTTTATTCAAGACCCCTCTCTTAGCCTTAATAGAATAAATAGTTTTCTAGAGACTGAATGTAAGTTTAATAAAAAACTATATAAAAAATATAATATACCAAGAAAAGATGATTTTAATGACTCAGAAAAAAATAATATAAGAAAATTTTTAAAAGAATCTAATGTTAAAAATGAATACTTAGATATTTTAGAAAATTTATCTAAAGATTTTATAGACAATAAAAAGTTATATTAATATTTAAATATTCTTGTTTTGAAATTTTATTATAAAATAAAAAAAATTCTATTTTAAATATATCAAATAAATACATTAGATTTAAGTTAGTAAACTATTAGATTGACTAAAGATATTTAACATTTATTAGCTTATTAATGAAAATAATAGCTCTTGGTAATGCCCGAATGTCAAGTACGAGATTAAAAAATAAAATGCTATTACCCTTTGCTAAAACATCTCTTGCAGAAATAGCAATAAAAAGAATATCAAAGTTAAATAATTTTGATGACGTTTTTTTTGCTGCATACGATAAAAAACTAATAAATATTTGTAAAAAATTTTTAAATAAAAAATCAATTATTCTTAGAGATAAAAAATCTGACTCATCAAATTTTCCTTTAACTAAAATACATAATTATTTAGAAAATATTGATTTTGATTATTGTATGTGGGTCAATTCGTGTCATGCTATATTAAAAAGTAGTACAATTGATAATGCTGTAAAATTTTTTAGAAAAAATCAATTTAAATCTATGACAGCTGTTATTAAAAAAAATACTTGGTTTTATGATAAGTATGGAAAGCCTATAAATGTTAAAAATCCTAAGGATCAGGTAATGTCACAAAAATCTAATCATGTTTATGAGGTTTGTCATGCATTTCATATCTTTAGTAAAAAACATTTATTTCAAAAAAATACATATTGGAATAATAATAAAAATGATCCTTATTTGTACGAAATAGATTTAATTGAAGCCATCGACATAGATAATATTCATGATTTTAAAATATCTGAATCGGTTTATAAGTCTTTAAAGATTAAAAAAAATTAGATAAAGTATATTAAAGTAGAAGAATGAAGATAATTGTAGACAATAATAGACAAACCAAATTAATTTCAGAAATAGGCTGTAATCATAGAGGTGAGTATGAAACAGCATTAAGAATGATATCAGTTAGTGCAGAGTACTCAGATATTATCAAATTTCAAAAAAGAAATCCTAAAACTTTGTTATCTGAAAAAGAATACAACAATCCTCATCCAAACCCTTTTCATTCTTATGGCGCAACCTATGGTGAACATAGAGAGCATCTTGAATTTACATTAAATCAACATAATGAATTTAAAAAATACTGTGAAAAATTAAATCGATCTTATTCTTGTTCTGTATGGGATACAGACTCTGCAAAAGATATATCCTCGATTAATATAGATATAATAAAAATACCATCAGCATGTAATTTAAATAAGGATTTATTAGAATGTGTTTTTAAGCTCCATTCAAAAGAAATACATATATCACTTGGTATGACTAAGAGAGATGATATTAATAAAATTTTTAACTTCGCAGATTCTTTTAAAAGGACTAAGGATTTAGTTTTATATGTATGCACATCATCTTATCCATCAAATTCTGAAGATTTGTATTTAAAAGAAATAGAATTTTTAAAAAATACATATGGTGGTAAAATTAAATCCGTAGGTTTTTCTGGTCACCATACTTCTATAATTCCTGATGTTGCTGCAATAGCTTTAGGTGTAAAATATATTGAAAGACATTTTACACTTAATAAATCTTGGAAAGGTACGGATCATAGAGCATCATTAGAAATTGATGAATTAAGAAATTTAATGAGGAATATTGTTGAAGTTGAAAAGTCATTAAAAAGTAAGCCTGATAATATTTTAAAAATTGAAGAAAAAGACTATAAAAAATTAAAAAGAATCCAAACACTCTAAAATGTATTATGTAAATTTTTTAGACTTTAATTCCTTACTAAAAATATTAAAAATAAAAAAAACAAAAAAAATCAAAAAAATTTATTATTTACATATATCAAAAAACTTTTTATTTAAAAAAATATTAAATTTAATTCCAAATTGTAAATTTTTATTTTTAAATGTAGAATTAAGACATAGTGAAGAACTGCAATCTAGTTGGATAGAAACTAAATTGAAAAAAACTGAATATATTAAATTTAAAAAATATATTGATAAAAAAATTAATTCTAATGATATAGAAAACTTTAAAAATTATTTAGTTAAATATTTTTTAAGCGAATTTGATAAAATAAATAATAATGATTTCAAAAAAATAATTATTTTTTTAAACAAAGTTAAATTTCATAAAAAAAAAAATAATATTAAAAATGAGCTAGTTTTTTTGAATAATAATATCTGGATTGATTTTTATGATGAATATTCAAAAAGTTTAAATTTGAACATATTAAATATTATTAATAATAAATTTACTTTTACAAATCTATATGTTGTTTCAAAAAAAATTTTCAAAGAAATGATTAATTATTTAATTAATTTTAATATTGAGAAAAAAAATAAATCTTCTTTTGATAAGCAATTTATAAGAGTTGGTTTTGAAAATTTAGGAGAAATAAATTTTGAAAATGATTATCATAATAGCGATTTATTTTTCAATTTTAATAAACTAATTAATAATAGAAATATTGCTGTTGAGTATGTAAATAAAAAAGAGAAAAATGAAATTATTAATCATGGCATGAAGCCATATAAAATTTATTTTAATTCATTTATTAGAGAAATACCTAAATATATTTTTTTTAACAATCTTACTAAATATGAAAATTCAAGAATTAATATATTACATAAAAATTATAAAAACGAAATAAATTTGTGGAGTAATATTTTCTCAAAAAATAATATTAAGATATACTTATCTTGGAATAAATTTAATTCAAAACATATTCCTATATATGAGGCATTAAACAAATTAGACTCTACACTTGCAATTTGGGAAAGAAGTTTTGAAGGAGTTCCTTCTCCTGAATTAACAACAATCTCAGATATATTATTTAAAACAGGTAAAATTAATTTATTAAATGATGATTTAAATAATAATAAAAATAAATTTAAAATTATTGTGGGTTTTCTTAGAGACTATAATATAAAAAAATCTAAAATTGTTGCTGAAAAGATTAAAAATCAATTATATTCTCATGGTGCCAAAAAAATTATATCTTTATTCGATCAAAATTCTTCAGACAATTTTATGCATAAGAATCAAAGTGATTTTTATATTTACTTTTTAAATCTGATTTTAAAAAATAAGGATTATGCTTTAGTAATTAAACCAAAAAAATCAAAAACAATATTCAGTAGATTTGGAAATGAATTTAAGGAAATATATAATGAAGCCTTAAAGACAAATAGAATTTATTTATTTAATTCCTCTGGTAAATCTCAATCTAATGTTTCTATAAATACAGCTGCGTTATGTTCAGATTTATGCGTACATTCAAATCTTTATGCTGGAACTGCTAGTATAGAGTGTGCTTTATCTGGTATTCCAACTATTTTACTTGATAGAGAAAACGATAAAGAAAACATACTAAACAATATGGAGCTTAATAATGTTATTTTTAAAAATATAAATGATTTAGAAGTTAATATTAACGAATTTCTATTAAATAAAAAATTCTATATTTTGGGTGATTGGTCTAAAGAATTTGATAATATGGATCCATTTAGAGATGGTAAAGGTCACAAAAGATTAAATTGGTTTTTGAATCAAATGCTAACTGGTTATGAAAAAGGTTTATCAAAAGAAGAAATACTGTATTTAACTAGTAAAGAATATGCGATTTTATGGGGAAAAGATAAAGTAATCAATAAATGATAAAAAAGATTTTTAATTTATTTGTATTTGAATTATCACAATTATTTTTGTGGATTATTTTATCATATCCTGATAGCAGAATAGGTCTATCTATCAGAAAAAATTATTGGAAAAAAAAATTGAAATCTTGTGGTGATAATATTGAAATAAGAAGAGGAAGCGCAATAGGTTTTCCCTCAATTATAGAAATTGGTAACAATTTTATTCTAGGTAATTTTGCACATATAACAGCAGCGGGTTCAAAAGGTATATTTATTGGTAATGATGTATCAATATCTAGAGGTACTTATTTTCATGGTAGTAATCATAAATTTGATAATCCAAATCTACCAATTATGAAACAAGGTACAGATGCTGCAAGTCTAGATTATAAAGATAAAGAATATAGTATAGTTATTTGTGATGATGTATGGATTGGTTCAAATGCTGTAGTATTAAGTGGAACTTTTTTATCCAAAGGTTGCATTGTTTCTTCTGGCAGTGTTGTATCAGGATTTTATGATGAATATTCTATAATTGGAGGTAACCCAGCAAGATTTATAAAAAAAAGATTCAAGTAGATGAAATTATTAGAGATAATAGAAAAGAAAAAAATATTTGAGAATTTAAATAAAACTAAAACTAAAAAAAATATTAAAATCTTAGGTAATGTAGTATTAAACCACCTTATCCCATATATAGAATATCAATTAAATATTTGTAATCATAACGTTAATTGTCAATATGAAAACTATGACAATATCATACAGGACACATTGAATCTCGATAAACAAGATGAAATAGTTATTATATTTTGGGAGCTTATTAACATTATAGAGTCAAGTATTAAAAAAAAAAATAAATATTGATGCCACTGATTTAAAAGAAATTCAAAAAAATATTGAAGATGAACTAAAATTAGTTTTTTCTAATGTAAATCAAAATACTTTAGTAATTTTAAATTACTTCAATTTAGACTATCTAAATATTGGTAAAGACATACCTCATGAATATAAGAATTTATGTTCAAATCTAAATAATTTTTTAAATTTGAATGCCCCAAATAATTTTAAATTAATTGATACTTCAATAATATTAAAAAAAAATAATATTTTAAAATGTGTAAATTTAGATTTATATAAAAAAACAAAAATTTTATATACACAATTATTTTATTATAATTACTCTCTTCAAATAAATCCAATTGTTCTTTCAAAACTAGGTAATTTTAAAAAAGTTTTAGTTTTAGATTGTGATAATACTTTATGGAAAGGTATTATTGGTGAAGATAAAGAAGATGAAATTTTGTATAGTAATAAAAATGAAATTGGAAAAATATTTTTTGAAATTCAAACTTTTATAAAAGAATTAGAAAAAAAGGGTGTTTTACTTTGTATTTGCTCTAAAAATAATTACTCAGA
>MDSZ01245484.1_pt1 | contig 19114 bp, 17 predicted proteins | sample 811201 | NCBI WGS metagenome assembly MDSZ01 (sample SAMN05326647, study PRJNA326480) | marine metagenome | isolation source: seawater | place: Indian Ocean: North | collected 2010
AACATAATATAAATCGTCTAACACGGCTTCCTTTTTATCATAAACATGAGGTTCTAAACCTTTAATAACATTTTCTGATACAGGATTTGAAATAGTTTCCCAAACATTATTAGCAATTGTAAAGAATTGTGGAACAGATTTATCATAACGGACTCTTAGTGGTTCCCATATCATGTCATTTTCACCATTCGGATTAAATCTCATTTCAACTATATCACCATCTCTTATTTCAGAGTCATCTTCACATATAGTTTTACCATTTTGTAGTAATAAATTTGTTGAATTAATCTTAATACTTGTATTAGGAGGATCGAATATTACTTCTTTTGATAATTTTTTACGTTCATTTAATAACAACATCATACAATAATCAAGTGTATCATCTTGACGTTGATCATATCCTACTATAAGGTTTGCTTTTTTATATCTATGAAGTATTTGTTCTCCATCTACATCTTTTAAAATTGGATATACTTTGTCTTTTTTAAGTTTAGGATCTTTTTCCAATGATATTTTAAAATCAATTGTATTTTCTTCGGGTGGTTTCCATTTGAAATTATATTCCCAAGTACCTCCTATATTTACTATATCTTTTCCTGATTTATCACCTTTAACTTTAGTATATATGGGCATTAAGATAAGTCCATCAATTCTATATTCATAACTTTCACTTGAATCAATTATTTTTTTACATTTTTCAAATATTAATCCATCATCCATTCCTTCAGTCATTGCACCATATTCATATTTTTTAAAACCTATATTAATATATTCTTTATCTACAACAATAGAAGACATCTTTACTTCAAAATCTTTAATAATTTTAGATCTTGTGACAATTCTATCATCTTCAGATAACCAGATATTATTAAAAGCTGATTTAACACCTGGTTCTTGACCGTTATGATAAACATCAAATATCATATATAATTTAATATCTTCCTTATTTTTATTTTTTGTGATATATTCCCCATCAAATAACCAATCACCATTTATATGTGGAAATTTAATGCCAATATATGTAACATTTAATTTGGATGTAATAAGATATCCTCGATTATCAGTAATTAATAATTGAGCACGATAACCGTCTGCTTTTTCTGTAACAGCATATCCATGAATTATATTAATTGGTTCATTAGGATCAATATTTTGATGATTTAATGTAATGGGTTGAGGTCCTAATAATCTTAATCTTTGTTTATTAATATCAATTTCAGGATTATATTGTTGTTTTGTTAAATTACTATATTTACTTAATATTTTTTTCTTTTCAGATAAAGATAATATATGAGTATAATTATTTATAATTGAATAACAATTATGAATATGTTTATTCAAAATATCAACACATATGGGTGATAATATATCTGTTTTAGTTTTATCTAAAGCAAAATCTTCAGATTTAATAGATATTCTTGGATCAGCATATTCTCCAAGATCACTTGAGTTTGAACGTGGATTATATGTTGAACTAGATGATGGTTTAGATTTTGACTCTGATTTAGATTTTGACTCTGATTTAGATTTAGATTTTTTCTTTGCCCAAGAAGGTAGTTTTCCTCCACTGAGTTCCCCATGACTATAAATTTCTAAAATTATTTCTGGTATATCAAAATAATCACTATATATATATATAATTGGAATCCATATATCAACATCTTGTAAAGGTTCTAGTTTTTTCATTATATTAAGATATTGTTTATTCTTTGTAGGTTGTTGATCAGCAATTTTTTTCATGTCATCAATAGATGTATCAGGAAATAATCTATATAATTGTTGATATAGTTTTTGTTTTTCAGAATGGTGATCATCTTCACTTTCATAATTAGATACTAAATGAACATGTTTCCCTTTATTATCATAATCTTCGTCATAATCAATTACTAAGAAAACTTTATCAGTTAAATCAATTTCTAAATCATGTTTAAAATCACCAGTAATTTTTACATTATTCCCTATTAATACATAAGATAAATCAGTCATTTCTTTTTTAGGAATATCTACTAAGGTTGATTCCATAAAATGGAATTCTTCTGAACCTGGTTCAAAACCAGGTTTCCAAACAGATTCTAAATTTAATGATAATGGATCATGAACATGTTCTATAGATTTTTTAACAGGATGTTTAATATCTCTTTCTAATTTATTATAGAAATCTAATATTTTAGGAATACTATATTCATTTAATTCTTTACCAATAAACTCTATTTCTAATTCATATGTTTCTGGATTATTTAATATATTTGCTTCTTTAAATGTATTTGTTAGTTTATATTGTCTAGTTTTAAAATCATATTGTGTAGATTTAACAGCAGTTAGATCAATACGAAATAATGTATCAGGTGTTTCAAATGAATATCTTTTTTTAAAACGATAATATTTTTGTTTTGTATCATGAACACTGTTATATTTTAATATTTGTTCCATACTATATTCTAAATCTTCTTCAACTTTAAGATTTAGACGGACATTATATTCAATATCTTTAATTCTAGAATTAGGGATATTTTTATAATTAGTTTTCTTTACAAATTCTAAATTATCAATACCTTCTAGTGAATTTGTGACACAATATTTTTTTATTGAACTAACATCTTTAATAGTACATCGTACTGGTGAAATATATTTATCTTGTTTACATTTAATATCAAGATTAGTAGATTCACCTAAGAAATTATATTCTTGTTTCAATTTATCTAGTAATCTTATAAATACTGCTTTATTTAATGGATTATTACGTTCAGAATCACCAAATAATAACTCTAATTCAACATTACCTTCTAAGATAGCAATTGAAAATAAATCAAGGATATCTTTATTTTTTTTTAAGATGTCCATATATAATATATATTTATAATAAAATTTTAAATAATCAAATTTAAATGTAATAAAAAAATTACTTTCTTTTAGTTCTCTTTATAGTTTTATTAACTTTTCTAGGTCTTCTTTTAGTATTCCTTTTAGTATTCCTTTTAGTATTTCTATGTTTTCTTTTAGTTTTTTTCTTTTTATATTTATTAATTCCTCTAACCTTATAATTGGCTAATCCACCACTATAATTGTTACTACAAAATTTCCCAAAACAATGCTGTGTCGATTTCGTCTTTTTCTTTTTCATGTTAAGTTCCGTCCCCGTATGTTCTTGGGTTTGGAGGGGGGATGGATTGGATTGTCCCGGATTGGATTGTCCCGGATTGGATTGTCCCGGATTGGATTGTCCCGGATCGGATTCGGATTCGGTATCCTTCCCCAGAAACGAACCCGAATCCGATCCCGAATCCGAATCCGAATCCAGATACTCTCTATGGGTCAATCTGGGCCTGTCCGTCGACAACTGGGCCTGGGGGGGTTGCCTATATCCCTTTATCGTCTTTCTATATGTATCGGGATCTTCGGGATCTTCGGGATCAGAGTCCGAGGACACAGGAGGAGACGGAATTTGAGTTACATTTGTAGTTTGAGCTAATTTTGTTAAATCAAATTCTTTTAATCGGGCATGAAAATCCTTTGGTAGTGATTTTTGATTTGTTTTTGCAAATTCTATCTCTTTATCAAATAACATTTCGTCAATAGATTCTAAACCATCTATTTTTTGTTGTAATTCTTTTATTTTTGATCCTGCCTCCAGTGTGCTCATCTGAAAAATAGCGTCCCTTAAAATATTTATATTATTTTGAATATAAGTTCTTACCGCATATAAATAATATGGTGTCAATTCGTGATCATAATTACGATTACTATTTAAAGCTAATGAAACTACTACTGCAGGTATTTTATAGTAACAGAAATCATGAATACTTTCAAATGAAGCCTTCATTTCTTTCAATAAACCTTTCAGTACTGATCTTAAATTTTTTATTAAATCATTGTATGTTGATCCCGGTATCATATTTTTATTATTGTATGTTGATCCCGACATCTCAATTAAACCCCCCCTCTGCCTCCTTAAATTTTTCCTTAATTTCCTCTTCCGTTTCAAACGTGTTTTTCTAACCATTTATAAATTACCATAGAAAATAATCACAATTTATTTTTTATTTCTTTTTTTAGTTTTTTTCTTTTTATTCCTTTTTTTCTTTTTGGTTTTATATTTTTTAGAACCATATATAGTTTGGAATTCTTTTGGAATATATTCATATTTTGTAGCAGTTAATAAAAATCTAATATTTTCTTCTGTTGCTTGACCTGTTTTAGGATTCCATTGTGATTTAAGATCAGACAATATAGTTTCCATACCTGGTTCTTTATCTTTATAATAATCATATAAACCATTTAATAATACAGTATATTGTTTATTAAGTCTTTCTTTAATCATTTTTTCAGTTTTTTCCTTATTTTCTTTTTCTTTTCTTTTATTTTCTTCAACTATATGTGAAACAGATTCTACAATAACTGCTCTAGTAATTGGATACAATGTTTCAAAATGATGTTTATTTGAACCTACTGTACCAGATTGTTGAGTTGTATTATGAAATAAATATATATCATCTGTAGCACCTGGGTCTAATTCATATCCATATCCGCTTAAATTTCTATATCTATTCCCCCTTAAATATAATATTCTAATATTTCTACCAATTACATTAGATAATGCTGTAATTTCTAATTGACCTCCGTATATATTAGTAGATTTTTGCATTGTAACAAGATAATCTTCAAATGTTTTTACATTACTGGGTAATCCTCCATCAGATATCATTAATTCAATATCTAATTTGGGTGTTAATCCATATGAAGTAGTTACATCTTGATTTTCTCTAATCCAATCAATTACAAGATCTTTTAATTGTTGACCACCTGAAAACATTTCTTCACTTGTTTTACCCAATGCTTCTGTAATTTTGATAGCACCAACTTGTTTTTCACTACTTTCTAAATGTAAAAATTGATGTACTGAATAAAAAAGACAATTTCCATCACCATGAATACTTACATGATTAAACGCACCTTTATCATAATCCATATAATATATATATTACATTTTAATTAAATTAATTTCATCATATAATTCTTTTTTAGTTTTCTTTTTGCCATTATCTTTATTTAAACCAATATTTAATTCATTAGAAATATTTATTAAATCATCTGCTTTGTAATTAGATATGGCTTTAAGATAAGTATTATATATAAAATTATCTTTTAAATCAATATCAATGACAGAATTTAAATCAGATATATCAGAATATTCTCCTTGATCTTCAATAGATTCATGAATAGTCCATTTTTTATCTGAAAATGAAACATATAATTTTTCATAATTTTTTAATCCAGTTTTATAAAATTTATTAGTTGATTGGTTAAATATTATTAAGTTTAATTTAAAATACTCATTATAGAATAATATGGAAGATAATATATTATTATTTCCTTGAAGATTCCTACATAGTTTTTGTTTTGATAAAACTTTTTTATTTAAATTATATTTATCATATTCAGTGTCAACTATATTACATAGTTCTAATAAATGGTGTTTAACATAATCAGATTTTTCTGAATTATTTAATATTTGATATGGTGTGTCTTTAATAGATAAAATACATTCATAAATTGAATTAAATTGTTTTGATTGTTCAATACATACTTGTTGTTGAGTATTAATATTTTGTGTATATTTAGAATCATTAATTTTCTTAGAATAAGAATTATTTGAATTTCTAATTGTTTCAAAGATATTATCCATTTATATTTTATAATTATATATATCTTTAAATCAAATTTATATATTAAGTTTTTTAGATTTTCTTATTATATCTTGTTCTATTTCATTGAAATTATTAATAGGTATATTATATATTTTAATAGTTTTAATAATATTTTCATTTGATTTTAATAATTCTTTCCTTTTATCAATAAATAGTTGACAATTATTATAATTATTAATATAATATTTTAAAATATCATAAATATATATAATAGAATTATCATCTAAATAACTTATATTAACAAAAAAACCATTATCATTTAATGTATGTTTTATATTATTTATTTTAATATAATTTATTATATCATTGTGATTATTTATTTTATTTATATTTTTATAAATATATATTTTTTTATCATCTATATCCATAATAATTATGTAAGAAATTTATTAAGAAAATTATACATATAGTTTAAACAATTTTACATACAACTTGAATTTGTTCATTTCTAAATTTAATTCTATAATTAAGAATTTCAGATTTTAATTTTTGTCCTATATTAATATCATTAATATTTTCAATTTTATCTTCAGGAATTATAACGATCAAAGGACTATTTTCAAATGGTTTATCAGATTTAGAATATTTTTCATCTATTTTAATATGACAAATTACACCCATTTTAGTTATATTATTTACAATAACATCTATCTGTTCTCCAATTGATGGTGAAATTATATCACAAGAATATTTGACATTATATTTAATAATATTTTTATTTTCATGTGTTTCAATCTTTCCTAAAGATTTATTTATCATATTAATAGAATTATTTAATATAAAACAATTATCTTTACAATAACCTTCATATGTATTTTTTAATTTTAATAATATAATATTATCAATATCTTTATTTAAATCAGTAGGATATAGAGAAATATTATTTGTAAATACTTGATTTGTAATATACATTTTATATATTAATAATATATTAATTAATCAAATTTATTTTATTAATCTTAAATAGTTTAATTCATTACTAATTAAACAATTATTTGATATATTTTTAATTCTAAATACTAATTCAATTATTTTAAATTTATCTTCAGCATACATTACAGTATTACTAAATAAATCATCTTTATATTGTTTTAAATATTTAAATTCATCTAAATTTAATTTTAAGAATCTTTGAATAAGAGTTTTTGTATATCCTGGATCATTTCCAACAATAACACCTTTACTTAATTTAATACCATCAAAAAATTTATAAGTATATCTAAAACCTGTTTCAGATAAATTTTTATTATAATTTATATAAGGTTGAATATATATACTATTTAAACTAAATATTTTATCATATTGTAGTTTATCTAATGATTTAATAGATTCTTCTATATCTGGTTGTATTAATGATTTATCTATTATATTATCATTTAAATCATAATATTCAAGTTCATTTTTATTCATTAACATATATCCAACACATTCTTTATCGTAATTAAATAATGTATATTTTCCATTATTTTTTTGAATTGATTGATTTTTATAATATTCATATGCAAGATAATATATTTCAGAAGGTAAAAGTTTACCTTCACTTAATTTAACTTTATCAATATCTTTTTTCAATATAAATTTTATAAATACTTGTCTTTCTTCAAATGATAATTCATCTAAACATGAATTAAATAATATTTGTTTATATTTGTGATTAACTAATTTAAATTTAAGCAATATTTTATCTGAAAAAAATTCTTTAAATCTAGTTTTAATTTTTTCACCTATATCAGAAATTTTAGGTTTTATAATAGACTTTTTCTTAATTAATTTATCCAATTTATCTTTTATATTTTCAGATATTATATCAGTACTTATTTTATTATTTGTATCTATATTTGTTCTATAAAATATTGGTGCACTTTCATCATTATTATAATAAGATTGATATATATATATATTATTTTTACATATTATATATCCTGGATTATTAGATTCATCATATATTTTACTTTTAAAATCAATTATATTTTTTAATATATTATATATAATCTTATCATCTATATTTTTATTATATTGTATATGATCAACTATTTCATCTAATAAATAATATTTGTTTTTTCTATATAATTCAGATAAATAATTTAATATATTTCTTTTAAGATCTTTAAAATAATTAAAATTTATAGTATCATCATTTATTATATTTAAAATAGTTAATTTTGATGGACGTATATTTTGTATTTTAGATTCTATATCAACTTTAATAATATTTTTAGGGATATCTATATCAATGACATCACCAAAATAAGATTTATTTTTATATTCAAATTTTACTTTCATACCTTTTTTATATTCATTTATATCATTACTATCAATAACATTACAAAGAGAATTTAATTCACTTACATTTGTATTTTCACATGAATAATCACACTCTTTTTGATAAGAACATATTTTAGAATATGGTTTATCTGCTATGGATTTCTTAAACATTTTAATATCATTTTTAGAAACTTTTACATTAATTTTAAGTATATCTTTGGTATCTTTTATAATATTTACATCTTTGAATAAATAACAATCGAAAGCATTTTTTTTCAGTATAGTTTCAATTTTACCAACTTCAAAGGATTTTTTTTCCCCTATTCTATAACTATAATGATCAATAGTTTCATTACTATCACAAGTAGCAGTATGTAAAAATACTGTTACATTCCTTTTTTCTTCAGGAAGTTTTATATGAGAACAATATCTTATTCCACGACCAATAATTTGTTCTAATTTACTTAGATGCCACCACGGATCTAATACATGAATTTGTCTAATATTTTTAAAATCCATTCCTTCACCTGTAATAGATGATCCAATTATAACTTTAATAATATTACCATCTTTATTATCTTCTGATGTAACAACTTTTAATTCTTCATCATTATTACCAGATACTTTATCATTTCTACTTAAAATTATATATGTTCCTTTTTTAGAACTTTTATCGGTAATATTTAATAAATTTTTATTATCATATTTTTCAAATCCAATATGTTCTAATGCAATACCCATAGGGACTGCTCCACCCCATATATATTCAGAATAAATAAATATAATGCCATCAGAATTATTAATATTATCAATTATATTTTTTATCTTAATTGAATAATTATGTAAATTTTTATAATCTAATATATGTTCAATATCTTTTTTATATGAAAATTTATTTTTATTTTCATTAAATATTGATTTAAATCCATCAATTCCATATGAATTTTTTTTAGATGGATAATATACATTACATATCTGTTTTAAATTAGAATCTTGAATACTTAATTTCTTTTCATCGTCTAATTGGCTCAATAATTTTAGATATTCTTTTTTTTGTGGACCTTGTAATTTATTTTCATATGTGATTAAAAAATTTATTCTATCTTTTTTTGGTATATCTTTCCCAAATAAATCTTTAGAAGGACAATTTTTTGGTAATAATGCCAAATGATCTTTATAATCATTTGGATATATTCTTATTGGGAAATTTACAGGATTTTCACCTCTCAAATAAGAAACATATCCTTTAAATTTATCATTTAATATATCTAATCCTTCTTCATTAATAATGTTATCTTTTATATATTTTTTATAATCAATAGTTGGTCTTTTATCATTTAAAAGAAGGATATTTAAAAGATTAAAAATTTCTTCAGACATATTAAACATAGGTGTGGCAGTTAAAAGAATTAATCTTAAATTATCAGAATTTTTAACAATTTTTAATAAATTTTTTAATGCTTTTTTTTGTTCATCTTTTTCCCCTCTTTTTGTTTCTTCTGAACTACTATCATCATCTCTTAAGTTATGATATTCATCTACTATTAATAATCTATTTGAAAATATTTTATTAATTATATATTTTTCTTCATCAACGTTTTTACAATTTTTTAATAAATTATCAATTGAATTAGAGAATTCACGATAAGCATAAAAATCATAATATTTTTTAATTAATTTATTGACATCTCTTTTTATGGACTTTTCTTCTCTTTTTTCAAATCCTTTTGTTTCATTTATTAAATCTAAGAATTCATGTCCTGAACATTGATTATCACCCATGGAAGGATCAAATATAGTTTTTTTCCATCCTTCACCTAATCCACCTTTACGTAATACAATTATTTTATTATTTTCTTTGGCATAAATATCTCTAAAAGATTCACTTATCTTAACTGCTGTACATGTCTTACCTACACCAACACCATGAAATATTAATAAACTTTTATAGGGTGTATTTTTATTCATAAAATTATATAATAATCTCTGATGATTACCTAATTCAAAATTTTGCTTACCACATGTACTTTGTTGATTAAAATTTAATTTATTTGAATTAAATTCTAATTTTTTTGATATATCTGTATTAAAATTTGGATTATTATGATCTGGATATGGTAAATATTTACGTGAATATAATTCATACAATTCATCAGAATTTAATTCTTTATCATCAAGAATATTTCTAATTTCTTCAATTATTATTTTATATTTATCTTTTTCTGTATAATCTTCTGATAAATATATTAACGAATTTAATTCTTCATATTTATCATATAATTCTTTTCTAGATAAATTGATTAATTCTCTTTTATCCATATATATAATGTAATCATTTTATTTAATTGATAATTTTACTTGAGTAATTACTATTAATAAATGTAAATATTTCATTTAATAATTTAAATTTATAATCACTATAATCACGTATATATTTCTTATAATTATCTTTATTTATCCATTTAATATTTTTTACTTCACATACTTGTTCTATATTTTTATCATTTATTTCTAGCGAAATATTATTTTTTAATAAAGCTAAATAATATATATTTTTATATTGTATATTATTTGATCCTATATAATATTCTTTAAATGGTAAAATATTATCAAATATATCATAATAAGATTTATCTATATCTGTTTCTTCTTTAAATTCTCTGATAGCACATTCTTTATCTTCTTCATTATCATTTCTTCTACCTTTAGGTATTTCCCATTCATTATATTTATATTGTTTTTTTGATTTTTTAATAAATAATTCTATATTATCTTTTATTATTTCATATTTCTTTTTACTTTTACAAAGTTCTTTAGAATTATTTTCAGAATACCAAATATCATCCCATAATTCTTCAAATGTTAATTTTAGTATTTTTTCTTTTTCATCTAATGACATTCTATCAATTAATAATTGAATATAATCATCATTATCTGTTGAATATTTTCCTCGGATAAATTCAATATATGATATAGAATCATGTTTTTCTATCATAACTATTTCATTTTTATCATTAAATAATATAATACCATAACTTAATCTAGGAAATTTACAATTTCTTAATTTATGACCATAATTGCCACAATTCCGACATTTAACAGAATCCATACTTCTATAATAAATTTCTATTTAAATATAAATTTGATTTAAAGATTATAACCTTTTATAATAAAAATGGATTCTAAAGCACTTACAAAAACTAGTTTCTGTGATAAACAAGTAGATAATGTTACTAATAATGATCTTAAAAAACATATTCTAGATGATCTTTGTAATAGAACAGGTATTACATATAAACATCGTTATGCTAAACAATATAATCCACAATTTCAAAAAAATTTTAATAATCCACATATAATTTGTTTAAAAACTATTGGTTCACCATATCTTCTTTATTGTACTCAAATTAATGATGTCAATTATTGTTTCTTAATTGATAAGAAAATAAAAGAAGGATATGATTATCCTAAAATTTTCCTTGTTCATTATAGATTTAATGAAAAAATCTTTAATGGTACTTTATTTGAAACTGAACTTTTAAAAGATAATGATGGTAAATGGTCTTTATTAATATCAGATATTTATTCCCGTGATGGTTCTAATGTATTTAGTGAACAAATTATTGATCGTATGAATATGATCAATGATATATTTACTAATGAATATATTGATGATTCTTTCTGTGATATTTGTCCAATTATTATTAAAAAATATTTTGATTATTCTGATATTGATTATATTGTAAATGATTTTATTCCCAAATTAAATTATCGTATTCGTGGATTATATTTCTTACCATTGAAAAGTGCATATATGAAAGTATTATATTTCTTTAATGATCATGAATATAAAAAAATTAATTATCGTAAATCTAATAATATTTCATTTAGAATTATTAAATCACTTAAACCTGATATTTATGAATTATATCTACAAAATGAAAAAAGAGATTCCATGATTAAACATAGTTATGCTTCTATTCCTAATATAAAAACATCACGTTGGTTAAAAGATTTAACTGATACAAAAAAAGATGTTAATGTTGAATGTTATTTAAATAAAGAATTTAATAAATGGGTTCCTACTAAAGAAGTTGATATTGTTGATTGTATTAGTGAAATTAGTTAATCTTTATAATATTATTAAATAAATTATATGATATATTTGCTCTATTTAAATTATGTTCTTTTCTAGATGAATATTTTTTTTCATTATATCCAAAATAATAATCTTCTATATAATCAATATAAAATCTTATACTTAATTCTAAACATATAATTAATGTAGCATTTATACATTTTCTTTTAAATGTATCATAATCTATATTTAAGTTATTATTATAATATCCATTTATAAAATTTATATGTAATTCTTTATTATATTTTATACTATTATCTTCCAAATTTGTAAATAATGATCTACACAAATCACCTATATCTATATATATACTTCCTATCATTATTGTATCATAATCAATCATAATATATTTTTCTCCATTGTACAATATATTTTCTATTCGAGTATCACCATGTATCAATTGTTTATCATCAAATAAATTATCATAATTATCATTATAAAAATTTATCATATTCATAATATTATTTTTTATATCTTTATTATAAAATTGTAATAAATTCTTTATTTTGTTTATATAATTATTAGTATTATGAAAATCTTTAATAGAATGTTTTGGTAAATAATCATATTTTTTTAAGATACTATGATATTTATACAAATATTCTCCTAAATTATATATTTCTTTATTATTTATTTTTAATTTATCTATTTCATTTCCTTCTATATAATGATATATTCTATAAATATAATTATCATATTTAATATAATCATTATTATTATTATTATTTTTTAATAATATAGGTGTAATTATATGATTATTTAAATACTTTGTTATATTTATCATATCAATAATAACATTTTCATTAAAAATTTTGTTATTTATTTTTTGTAATATATATTTATTTTTATTATTAATAATTAATTTATATGTTTGATTAATAGATCCTTTTGTTAATTTAATAATTGATATATCATCAATATCATTAAAATAAAGAGAAATTATATGAAAAATATCTTTCATAATAAAAAAAATATATTAATTTTATATAATTATCTAATATTTTAGTTTAATATTCTTCATCAGAAAAATACAAATCATTATATACTATTATATCAAGCACACCTTTTTGAATATCAGATTCTTCTACTTTAATCTTATTAACTTTTCTCTTTTTTTCCTTTTTTAACTTTTCCTTTTTTACAGGTGTTCTAGGTGAGGGTGTATGAATATCTACATTAGGTAATCCTTCATCAGGAAATAACTTTTTAGGTTTAAGAGAAGGTTTTCTATTAATCCATCCTGTTTTCTTTTCAATACAAGAATTATAAATATCATCTATTAATTCAAACATTCGCTCAAGTTTACTATCAATCTTTTCATCATTGTGATCATAACTGAAATATCTTAAATCGCCACGCTGACATACTATAGTTGATAGTTCTTCATAAACACGATTTGAGAATTCAAGAGTTTGACGATAAACACGATCTGAAGTTTTATCCATATTTTCTGTAATTTATAATTAAATTACTTTTAAATCAAATTTATCGACCTGTGCTACCGAATCCACCAGTACCTCTTCTTGTATTAGATAAATTATCTACTAAAATATACTCAAATGGTGATAAGTCAGCAGCACATATCTGAAATAATCTATCACCCTGTTTAATTTCATATGGAACAGTCTTAATATTATCTACACATGCAATAATATCACCTCTATATCCAGCATCTATAATCCCAACAGAATTAGATAATCTTAGAGGTGTTTTAATAATTGATGATCTGGGATAAAGATAATATGATAAATTACTATCTCCCTCAATTGCTTCACATTTAATTTGTAAATTGATTTTAATTGTTTCGCCTGGTTGAATTGTTATAGTTTCAGGACAGAATAAATCTAAACCGCTATCCCCTGGATTATAAAATTGGTGATCTGAATATAAAGTCGTTAGAACAGGATTTTCAGTTTTAATAAGTAATTTCATTATTATTATATAATATTTTATCCTTTATATAATTTATTTACACTTTCAATAAATGTTCAAATTTAAAAACAATTATATCATATGGTAAATAGATAAAGAATATTTATATAATTTAATGTATATTAAGATTTTCAAACACCACCAGATTGATTTAAATAATTAAATCTGTTATTTAAGATTTGTATATCATTTTCTGATCATCCACCATTTTGAAATCTACTATTATATTGTTTACCATCGCCTCCACCTCATCCTCCAACTTGTTCTGATGTTAAAAAATTAACACCGAATTTAATATTATGTTCATTGACAAGTTCTAAATATTCTTTTGTTATTTTTTTATTTATAAATCCAGATATATCTTCTTCATCAATCCAAGTTTGATGATTAATTATTGTTGTTAAAAAGTATTGATTACTTTCTCTTGCCAAATAATATCCATTAATTCGGATATTTGTTTTCCTCATTATATTAATATAAATATTTTTTTTATATTATATTTATATAAATGGCTAGAAAAAATAAAAAATCAAGTAATTCAAGTAATTCAAGTAATTCAGGAAAATCTAATTCTTCTAGAAGTAGTAGCAATGATGTAAGTGGATTTAAAAAAAATGAAATATTTAGAATAGGTATAACTTATATTATTACATTTATTATATCTTTATTTTTACTATTCAGTAATTATAGTTCGGAATATAAAGATTCATTAGGATTTATAATATTTACATCTATATTATTTTTTATAATATGTGGTGTATATGATTATTTCTGGTTAAATAATTATTTATCTATTAATAGACCTACAACAAATACAGATAACAGGACAATGTTCCATAAAATATTACATATATTATTACCAAGTATTATATTATTAATGGGATATACTATATTAATATCTGGTTTTAAAACATCATTTATGATAAATGATAATAAATCATTATCTTTATTTTTTATTAAATTCGTATCATTAATAATTATAATAACAGCATATATATATTACACCATTAAACTTATAAAAGATATAAATAATAACAATAATGAAACTGATACACAGATAGATATAATGTATAGTATTTTACATCCTGTATCTATTTTATTAATAAGTTTTATATTTTATATATTAATTTTAATTATGAATAAAGCACGAATTGGTGTACAACAAGGAGTTACTGTACCCACTCCACAACCAGCTCTACCATCTAATCCAGTAATTAATAATTAAATTTGAGATATTGTTTTGAGATAAATCAAAACATCAAACACTCGAAATATATCACATGAGCAATTTCATCGATATGCCAGTATATCATCCATATGACGATTCATTCATTAATGACCCCAATCATATAAATTCGTATTCGTATCTGTTGAAGATGTGATGAAAAACAGTATTGACGGCATGTGTGATGCCATGGAAGCCGGATATTCGATAAAGCTTAAACCCAAAAAGATAAAGAAATCAAAGAAATATCAGACAAAACCTAAAAACCATGACAAGATACGCAACGTTAAAGCGAAAAGATTAATTCTATCTCAATGATCTCTCTTTAAATTATTGTAATATATATATATTTTAAATAAATTTGAAATTTATATTTTTTTATTTAAATTACTAATATGAAAATTGCTATATCTGGTCCAATGGGATCTGGTAAAAGCACCATTGCTAAAATGATTAAATCTGATAATGATAAATATATTATTTATTCATTTGGTAAAAAAATTAAAGATATTGCCTATGATTTATTTAATATGGATAAAAATTTTAAAGATAGATCTTTATTAATAAATATTGCTGATAAGATGAGAGATATAGATCCAGATATTTGGGCAAAATATATTGTTAAACAAATGGATGGTCATAAATACTGTATTATAGATGATCTTCGTTTTCAGAATGAATTAGACATTTTAGAAAATGATAATGATTGGATTTATATCATTCTACATATTGATAACGATAAAAGATTAGAAAGATTAAAAAAACTATATCCAGATAATTATGATGATCATGTAAAAAATATGACACATTTATCTGAAAAAGGTGAATTACAATTTAGTAATCATAATAGAACTTTACATTTGAATTCAGATGATTCGTTAGAAAATATCAAATATAATATAGAATATTTCATAAATAAATTCAAGTGAATTAATGAATAATGATTTAATAGATAAATCATTATGGATAGATTTTAATTTAGATATGCTTAATTTTTTAATTCATGAATTATTAATATTCATAAATAAATATGATAAAGAATTTACTTTAAATACAGATTTAGAAACATTTTATGAAAATTTTATTGATTTTTTATATTATAATTATTATTTAGATTTGGAATTTAAAGAATATACTGATTATGATAAAAATTTTGAGTTCTTTGAGTCCATGTATGAAGAAGATATTATAGATTTATTTGGTGAATTTAAAGAAATAGCATATGGATTTACATCAGATATATTTATATTTAGAAATGAATCATATTCTTTATTAGAATTCATTTATGATAATATTAATTTAGAAGAAGACTATAATATATTAAATGATGATATAAAAGAAGAATATATTGAAGAAGAATATTATTAGATTCTTTTATAAAAAAGACAATATGGATGATTATTAAATACTTCCTTTTCACTTATAGTATTACTTACATTAGAATCATTATATACTCTCCATTGATTATCTATATTATTTTTACATATTGAATAATAATGTCCACCATTTAATCCACCTAAATGGACACAAGTACCACATAAATTATATTTAGTTGACATTTTTTTATAATTAAGATGATATTTATCTAAATCTAATGTTAATGGATAATCTATATGATTTTCAATTATACCATTTTCATTATATTTCTTAATTAATAATACAATTATTGGTGAAAACTCCCAAAATATTGTTTTTTTTTCTGGATTAACTAGATTATTACATTTATCACATTTCCATTTATTATCATTATCTAGTATATTTGTTCTAGTATATTCATCTAAACAATCATATAAAGAATTATAATTTGGATGCATTGTTAAACTAATAATTTGCACAGATTCATGATTATCTGTTTTATAATTACATTCAGTACATCCTGTAATATTCAATGTTCTTGAATGTAGATTTTCAATTATATATGAATAATCATTTTCAAATATATTTCTAAATTGTATTAAATTATTTGTATATAATTTTGAAATTGTAGTATTTGCATTACCTGTTATATTTAGTTTTATTTTCCTAGAAATTTCTTCATGTATAAAATCTAAAAAATAAATTAGAAATTCAGATGTATCATTTTGATTAAATGAATTAAATTCAATAGATTTTTCTCTACATTTATCCATAAATACTTTAATAAAATTCATAGTATGTATAGATTCATCATGATTATTAGACCACATTTTTTCTTGTATATCTAACCATTCATTTAGTAAAGGTGTATTATCTTTTTTATATTTATTAAAATGATTTTTAAATTTTTCATTACTTAAAATATCTATATGTGATAAACATTGAAGTGCCGAATTTAAATAACAAGTCGCACCAAAATTAATAAATCCTCTGTTGCCAGCTGACATCTATATTAATTTTATTATTTAATATTTAAGTATTAATCTATATTATCACATCCACAATCTTCTTCTTTTTTCTGTTTTTTTAATCTGAATATAAGTATTATAAATAATACTACCAATAAAAGTGCTAATCCTAAAACCATATATAATGTTCTACAATCACATGGTAAATTCATTTATAATTATAATATATATTTTTTTTTTGTAATTATAATATATAGATTATATGTCTGCTATTAATACTTTTATTGAAAATAATTTGGAATCGCGTCCCGATAAAGAAGATTATAAAACTAAATTTAATAAATTTCCAGATGCATCTAAACATATATTAAAAGATGCTGTAGATAATAAAGATGTTGGTGATAAATTGTATAATAGGATAAAACAATTATCAAATTCCCAAATAAATACACCACCAGATTTGATAAAATATATAAATTCTTTAGATAATAAAGAATCTTTACCTGGTACTAGCGATACTGATAGAATAGTTAGTTTATTAAATTCAGATAATTTTGAAACTATACTTTCTAAATTAAAGGATAAAAAAGAAGAACTTGATAAGAAAAAAGCAGCAGCAGCAGCAGCAGCATCATCATCAGGTAATTTACCTGCGAGTGTGAAACGTGCAAAAGCAGAACAACTGGATAAATTTGTAAGATATCAAGCAATTGGTTCTTGGAATTGTGGTATGATTCATGGATTCGAAGAAAGTACAATTGAACAAATAATTAATATTTTAAAAAAAAAACCTGATGTAGAATATTTTATTAAATTTACCCCGTCAAAAATACCCCGGAAAGGTTGTAATAAAGAAAAACTACTATCAGAATTACAAAATGAAGACACAGGTGGAGGTTCAGAATCATCTATAAAAGTAAATGAAAACTTTACATATGTAACACTAGCAGATGATCCTTATGTAGAAAATCCGGTGCTACCGTCAAATCAACCCAATCTATCACTATCAAAATTAAATGAAGCAGTAAAAACTGCAAAAGATGCAGAAAAAACTGCAGAAGATGCTTTTCATAAAATAGAATCGCTGTACGAAGATATAGTAACAATTTATTATAGGGATTCACAAAATATCTTGAAAGATAAAAAAGTTGAGTTTTTTAGAAATTTACAAAAATATATCAATTCTCTATTGGAAACCGCTACCGATGCCTCCAATGAAGCAGAAATAGCTTTGACTACAGTTGTATCTGAATCAGAAAAATTACTTCAAGAAGATAAAACAGAAGCAGGGGAAAAATTTATAAATGAAAAGGTAAATGAGGTGAAGATTGCATCCCAAAATGCAAAAAAATTCGAAGTAAATGCGGTGAATATCTTTAAGAGTATCGAAGAAATTATGGATCAGGTATCCAAAATATTATCAAATCAAGACTTGTTAGAAGAAGGAAAAGCACCAGCACCAGCACCAGCATCATCAGATGATATAGATATGAATTTATTATTATTATTAGCTAATGCTGAAGAT
>MDSZ01052866.1_pt1 | contig 19113 bp, 20 predicted proteins | sample 811201 | NCBI WGS metagenome assembly MDSZ01 (sample SAMN05326647, study PRJNA326480) | marine metagenome | isolation source: seawater | place: Indian Ocean: North | collected 2010
ACCACCACGTTGATAGGCTGGGTGTGGAAGTGCGGTAACGCATGTAGCTGACCAGTACTAATAGCTCAATCGGCTTGATTTATGCACTGAAAAAAATTTAATGTTAATTGATATAATCTTAATCTTTATCGACCGAAGTTTTAAGTTCCCATTTTTTTTTATTAAGTTTCCAAAGATGAGGAGACCTAAAACTATCGATGATGCTATCAAATTCTTTCTGAGTGATGTTTATATAATTTAGAAAATCTTGGAAATATTTATTTGGAAATTCAGAATCATAGTCTTTTACCAATTGTATTCCTTCTTCTCTAGTTATTTTGTCATTTCTAATTTCTTGTGAGGCATCGTAACTTGCTCTGCCTAAGCCAAATTTTATATAGGTGGTGTAATAATGAAAAGGATCAATCTTATCATCAATACTGGAATATTTTGAATAACTACCTTGTGTCCTTTCAGTATTAGCTCTAAACCCTGTGTTTTGAGCAGCGTAATAATAACATTCTTGAGGATCCCATTTTAGAAAGTACCCAAGATAAAAAACTTTAATATTGTTTTTATCTACTTCTTCTTTTTTAAGAGGCAGATATGGCTCAAAATCGTTTAAAGAGTAATTATACTTTTTTATAATTTCTTTTAAAGGAATTTTTCCGAAATTTAAATTTTGTGAATTTTTATTTGAAAAATAGTTAGCATTCATAAGAGGATTGAAATTTTCTTTAATTGAATTTCCGTATTCAGCTTGATTTTCGCCGTAAATAACTAGTGGAATATTAAACTTAGCAGCAATTTTTGGACCTATAATTCTTTGACCAATTATAAATGGTTGAAATGGATGTAATAAATTTGTAAATGCTAATCTCGTTAATAGCCTATGAAGTTTGCCATTTGGTGTAAATAAAATATTATCTAAGCCACCAACGTGTGACCAATTTATAAAATTCCTCCAACCAATATCCGTATACAAATGCGGAGCCCAAGTTACAGTCAATGGATTCATTCCGTATTTCGCCTTTAGGATATGAGCAGTATAACTGCTATCTTTACCTCCACTTCCAGGAATTACACAATCGTAACCACTTTTCCTTCTAAACTTATCCAATATTTTTTTAAGTTCAATTTCTCTTTTGTTCCAATCGATTTTGTTTTTAATTTCCTGGTAATTACATGCCTCACACACATTTTTAGATATTTTGATACCTTTTTTTTGATCATCTTTATTTTTAAATTCTACTACTGAGTTTGGTCTTTGATTTGAAATTACACATTTTTTACAAAATTCAACCTTGTCTGGCAGACCAAAAAGTGAATAATTTTTTCTTGTCATTTTTGAAGTAGAAAAATAATTTTCTTTCTCTCAAAACCACCAATTTTAAATTTAACTTTTTTCTCAGGAATTTTCTGTTTATTCGGAATATTCTTTAAGCCCGATTCTTTTACAATTAATTTCTTTAAAATTTTAAATCTTGATCTTCTAAAAAAATTTTCCCACTCATAAAATCTGTACTCATGCTCGCCATTCATTTTTCTTGTTAACTTTTTGTTTAAAGGTAAATAATTTTCTTTTAAGAAAGCTTTTGAATATACAACGTTTCTCATTCGTTTAATCTCATTATCTGGGGTTTCATCATTATGTCCCCTATCAATTATAATGAGTTTACCCCCTTTCTTCAAAACTCTATTTGCTTCCTTTAATGTTTTAATTATATTTAAAGAATGGTGCATAGCATCCCAAGCAATACAAAAATCAACACTGCCACTTTTTAAATTTAACTGATCGAAACTACCTATGACAGAAGATACTTTATAGGATTTATTGCCTAAAACTTTTTTTTTAATAATTGGTTGGCAGTGAATTACAGCATTTTTAACAATATCTACACAATAAATTTTTTTTAGCTGCCTTCGCTTTGCTATGATTGATGACATCAAACCAATGCCACCACCTAAATCAACACCTACTCCCTTAATACTTTCACTTATTTTTCTCTCAATTTTTAAAACCTTTTCCATATTTTTAAGGGTGATGTGAGTATATTTTTCGCAGATATCAGAAAAACTTTTTTTTGAATTTATTTTAGCTATCCTGTTATTAAGCTGATAATCCTCAGACTTAAATATTTTTCTATCAAACTTCCAAAAAATAAAGTTTTCTTTGTTATTAAGCATTTTTAATAAAAGACTCCAAAAAATTTAGACCAAGTTCTCCACTTTTTTCAGGGTGAAATTGCGTGCCGAATAAATTCATATTTTTAATTACAGTACAATACATCATATTTTCATATTTGCTATAGCCAATATAATGCTGTTCATTTTTTGGGTTTACATAATATGAGTGAGTAAAATAAAATTTTTCTCCGGAAAATTTTTTTAAAAATTTTAAATCTAAATTATTTTTAAATAAAACTTTTCTTTTACCAACTACAGGTAAAATTACTGACTTTTTAAATTTTTTTACGTTACCTTCAATAAAATCAAGGCCTTTTGATTTGCCTGCTTCTTCTCCGCTAGTCATAAACAATTGCATTCCTAGACATATTCCAAAAATTAGACTCTCTTTACGGGCCTTTTTTAAAAATCTTAATGAACTAGTTTTTTTTATAAGTTTTGATGATTTTAAAAAAGATCCTACACCTGGAATAAAAACTAAATCATAGTTTTTTTTATAATTATCACTGAAAAAATCTGAGTTATAACCAATTTTTTTTAATGAGTTTTTAAGACTTCTAATATTTCCTGAACCATAATCCAAAATACAAATTTTTTTTTTCATTTTTCCAACTTTGACAATTCAATTTTTTTATAGTGAAATGCAGATGAAATTGCGATGCTCAAATTTTTATATTCTTTATCTAATTTTTTAAAATGACTGAATTTTCCAACACCGCCAGAATATATTAATGGAACTTTTATTTTGTCATAAACTGCATTAATTAATTCAATATCTATGCCAGACATTAATCCTTCGAAATCAATAGAGGTTAATAAAATTTCTCCACAACCAAATTCCTGAATTTTTTTGATCCAATCAATTAAGTCAATGTTAGTTTTTTCTCTTCCATAGTTTTTGTATATTTCCCATTTACCCTCACTTATTTTTTTTGCATCAATATTAACTGTGATCGTGCTCGAGCCAAAATTAAAAACTGCTTCTTTTATAAATTTTGGATTTTCAGTGGCAAAAGAATTTATAGAAATTTTATCAGCTCCAGAATCCAGTGCGTATTCTATGTCTTTTAAGGATCTTATACCACCACCTAATGTAAGAGGTACAAAAATTTTTTCTGTTGCCTTTTTAACAACATCAAATAAATTATTCCGCTTATATAAACTAGCGACAGAGTCAATCAAAATAATCTCATCAACACCATCCATATAGTATTTAGCAGCTATCTCTAAAGGGTCACCAATTTTTCTAAGACCCTCAAGATTGATACCTTTAATTACAAAATTATTTTTTATATCAATTTTTGAAATAATTCTCACAATAATTTGTTTCTTTAATTGATAATCACCAAGTATTAAAGTTTTTATCAGTTTCAATAGTTTCTTTTATCGAATCTACTAAAGAATATTTTGGTTTAAAATTAATTACCCTTTTTGCTAATTTTATATCACAAATTCTGTGATGAATTTCTCTCTCTTTTTTTCTATCACCTTTTTTAAAAGAGGAATTGACAATAGGTAAAATTTTTTTGTTCATAAGTTTGGCAATCAATATTGATAACCTTTTAATATTTATTTTAGATCTGTTGTTACCAATATTAATAGTTTTGTTATCAGCTTTTTTTGATAAAAGACATTTTACAGTTGCAATAGCTGTATCCTTTGAAAAAATAAATGATCTAGTTTGTTTACCATTTCCATTAATTACAGGCCTCTTTCCATTTTTGATTAAATTTATAAATCTGGGTATAACAAACTGGGATACTTGATATGGACCAAAAGTATTAAAATATCTTAAAATTACATACTTAGTTTTATTAAGTTGATAATTTGCTTTTATCATTTCTTCACCTGCTAGTTTCGTTACAGCATAAACAGTTCTACCTTGAGTGATATCCTTTTCACTTACAGGGTTTTTAATTGGCTCGCCATATACTTCAGAGGATGAAGCAAAAATTATTTTCTTAATTGAACTTGACTTATTTACTGCGTTAATCACCTTTTTAGTCCCATCTATATTAATTTCAATACATCTCGATTTATTTTTTTCAGTTCTTTCTACACCAAGGTAAGCTGCTAAATGAATTACTGCATTACAGCTTTTTATCGCTTCATTAAGAGATACTTCATCAATTATTGAACCCTTAAAAAATTTTAAAAATCTTGTTTCTTTTAAATCTAACTTTTCGATTTTTTCTGGAAGGTCAAATAATACAACCTTTATTTTTTTTCTCTCTAATATTTTACATACTTGATAACCAATACACCCTGCACCACCCAAAACTAAAACCTTTTTTATTTTATTCATTAATAACTTATTACTTTATTTGTAATGTTCTTTAAATTTATTTTCTTCAGTATATTTACAATTTTTTTTGATGCATTTCCGTCACCATATGGATTTTTTAATTTTTTTAGTTTTTTTAAATGCTTGTTGTTTAGAACAGTATATAATGCAGCTGATATTTCTTTTACATCATGATTTACATCTATAACGTTTTTAGCCCTTAATCTTCGATTTTGTCTTGAACCAATGTTTATAGCTGTCAATTTAAAGCTAGGTGCTTCTCTTATCCCAGATGATGAATTGCCAATTATGAGCTTTGAGTAATGCATTAGACTTATGAATTCACCAGACTCTAGATTTTTATTTAAAATAAATTTTCTTTTTTTGATGTTCTTAATGATCTCTTTTGATCCAGGATCAGCATTGGAGTATATAGCAATAATTTGAAATTTGTTTTTGTCAATTTTTTCAAGACTCTTTAAAGTTTGCTCAATTTGATTTTTAGACTCACCATACTCTGTAGTTACAGCATGCTGTATTAAAATAATAGTTTGTTTTTGATCATCTAATTTAAGTTTTTTATAAAGTTTTTTTTTACTTATAATTGGAGTGGATTTTATTAAGTCTATGTAGGGGCATCCAACATTAAAAACATTTTTTTTATTTTCACCTAATCTGATTACTCTTTTCTTAGCATCTTCATTAGACACCATATGTACATGGGACAGTTTTGTAACTGCATGCCTAATGTTTTCGTCTATAGTTCCAGTCACTTCTCCTCCCTGTATATGAACAATTGGGAAATTCATTATTGATGCAGGGATTGCTGCGCCAAGAGTTTCAATTCTATCAACAGTAATAATAACCATATCTGGTTTAAACTTATTTAGTATTTTCCCAAATTTAATTATACAATTAGATATTGCTTTCGATGCACCAAACAAAGTGTCAAAGTCACTCTCATAAATTTTAATCTTTTTATATATATTAAAACCATCTTTTTTGATCTCTTTGTAGGTATTACCGTATTCTTTTAATAAGTGAGTGCCTGAAGCAACTATTTTCAATATAAATTTACTATCTTTATCTAATCTCTCAAAAACTTTTTTAACTCGTGGATAGTCAGCTCTAGTACCAGTGAAAGCTAAAATTTTTATTTTTCTTTTCATCTATAAATATCTGTTTTTTTAAGCTGTCGATTTTCAGGAATATCTTTAATTGCCTTCTTATTTAAAATTTTTTTGTAATCTCTTGCATGAAAATCTCCACCTCCTGGTCTTTTGACCCATATATTTTTTTTGTTGAATTTGTCTCCTTTTTTGATTTTCTTAATACTAACTACTGAAGCGAAAGCAAAGTTTCTCACAACATCTTCCTCCTTGATAGTTTTTTTTTTACCACCCCTCATCATTTTCATGATTTTAGAATATTCAGATAATTCTTTAAGAGCTTTTGGGTCCATAGAATTTGATATATCTGGACCTCTTCTTTTTAAACTATCGGTAAAATGTCTTTCAACAATTGAAGCTCCTAATGCTATTGCTCCAAGACATGCTAAATTAGATTTACTATGATCAGACAAACCTATAATAGCATTATTGAATTTTTTTTTTAATTCATTTAATGCTCCGAGCCTAACAAGTTTGTATGGTGTAGGATAAATGTTAGTAGTATGCAAAATAGCATATTGTATTTTATTTTTTTCAATAATTTGAACTGCCTTTTTAATATCATCTAAATTGTTCATCCCCGTACTTAAAATTATAGGTTTTTTGAACTTACAAATATACTCTATCAAAGGGAAGTTATTGCATTCACCAGAACCAATTTTAAAAGCTGGAACTTTAAACTTTACTAACCTATCTACAGCAGCTCTTGAAAAAGGCGTACTTATGAAAATTGAACCTAACTTTTCAGTATAATTTTTTAATTCTAATTCATCTCTTTCGTTAAGAGAGCATTTTTCCATCAGATCATAGATTGATGTTCCAATATAACCAATTTTTTTTTTTCTTGCTTCACTGGACATTTCATCCGAGACAATATGAGTTTGATGTTTAATAATATGTGCGCCGGAATTTATTGCTAATTTAACCATTTTTTTTGCAGTTTTTAAGGATCCATTGTGGTTAATACCAATCTCAGCAATAATCACTGGATCATAATCATATCCGATATTTAAATTTTTAATTTTAATTTTTTTTGACATTCTTTATCAATAACCTTTTAATTTGGGCCAAATCTTGACTTGTATCTAAATCAATGCTTTCATTACTTTTCATAATCATCGGTATTGATTTTTTATATGGAATTTTTTTTTCTTTCATGAATTCTTTAATTGAAAAAATATAGATTGCGCCATTCGGTGCTAAAATTTTTGGTAAATTTTGCCTATTTTCCCCAGTATACTTTCCGTTTTCTAGTGGAAAAAGAGAATTATTCTTGATTAAAAAATTTTTCAAGATTTTATTATCACTTTTTTTAAAACTTATAACAGCTTTGTGATTATTTTTGAAATGCATTTTAATTGCTTTATTGATATGTAAATAATTTCTTAATGGAGATGTTGGTTGTAAGTAAATAATAGATTTATTATTCAAGCCTTTTTTAATTGATCTTATAAAGTGTAGTATTACCTCACTTGCTTTAGAACTTTTTCTGGCAAATCTCTTAGGTCTTTTAATCACATTAACATTGAATTTTTTGGCGTAATTTAAAATATTTTTGCTATCACTTGATAGATTGATTTCATCTATATATTTCGATTTTAATGCATTAATTATTGTGTAATAAACTAAAGGCTTTTTTTTTATTCGAAGCATGTTTTTATTTTTCAAGGAAGAATTTTTTTTTGCTGGTATTAGGCAAATTATTTTGTTCCTCATCATTAATGACTACTTTAATTTTTGATTTTTTAGGATTAGATTTACGAGATGAAAATCATTTTTATCATCAACTTGAAAACTTTCCAATAATGATTGTTTAAAGTAACCAATTTTATCAAACAATCTATTTTTATAACGTTTGAATTTTTGGCAATTAAAAATATAGAATGATCCATTCTCAACTATTGGAATTTGAATTTTTTGTCTTCGCGGCCTCGATTTATAATTATAATTTGGGACTACCGCATTTTTTTTCATAGTCCATCTGAAAAAAATATTATGATTGTCATTTCCAGAAAAAAGACTATCAAGTTTATTTTTTGTAAACAATTTATAAGCATTTTTTAATGAATTTTTGTGCCTAACTGGAGATGTTGCTTGTAGGAAAAAAATATTTTTTATTTCTTCTTTTTTTTCTATTTCATTTATACAAAATAACAAACCTGGCTCTATAGCACTATCATCCTTTGAATATTTTGCTGGTCTTTTCACAGTTTTGATTTTTTTGAAATTTCTAACATAATCTAATATCTCCTCATTGTCTGAGCACACCCAAACCTTTTTTAAAAACTTTTGTCTAAGACAATACTTAAGCGTCCAGTATATCAAAGGTTTGCCTGCAATTTTTTTTAAATTTTTTTTTTTAATTCCTTTAGAGCCTCCTCTGGCCATTATTATTGCATGATTCATTCTTTAACTGGACATTAAATTGTTTAAATTATTAAGTTATTTATATATACACCTATAGTATAAAATGAAAAATATTAAAAAACCTTTTTTAATTGCAGAAATTGGCATCAACCATAATGGAGATATAGATATTGCGAAAAAACTTATTAATCTTGCCAAGAAAGCAAATTTTGATGCAGTAAAATTCCAAAAAAGAGATATTGAAATTGTCTATACCCAGGAGTTTCTTAACTCAGCTAGAGAAAGTCCGTGGGGAAAAACACAAAGAGCACAAAAAGAGGGTTTAGAATTTGGATTTGAACAATATCAAAAAATAAGTGATTATTGTAAGTCTTTGAATATTGAGTGGTTTGCTTCTGCCTGGGATTTAAATAGTCTGAATTTTTTAAAAAAATTTAATCTGAAATATAACAAAATAGCTTCTGCAATGATTGTTGACAAAAAATTTTTAACAGAAGTGGCAAAAGAAAAAAAACATACTTTTATCTCAACAGGTATGTCAACAAAGTCAGATATAAATTCTGCAGTAGACATTTTTAAAAAAAATAATTGTAGTTTTGAGCTAATGCACTGTGTTTCAACTTATCCGTTGAAACCTGAGGATGCAAATTTATTGACCATTAACGAATTAAAATCAGAGTATGGTTGTAAAGTTGGGTATAGCGGTCACGAAAATGGTATAGCAATTTCTTTAGCAGCTTTTTTCATGGACATTTCATCCTTGGAAAGACACATAACTCTTGATAGAGCAATGTATGGGAGTGATCAGGCTGCATCATTAGAGTTTAAAGGAATGACTGATTTGACAAAATCCATTGATAAAATAATTGCTTCTTTAGGCAAAGAACAACTTGGGTTTGTAAGCGAGGAAGAGAAAGTTATTGCAAAAAAACTCAGAGCTCATATAAAAAATTAAAACGATTGTTTTTCAATTTCTTCAAAAATAATATGACCTAAAAATATATGAAACTCTTGAATTCTTGCTGTTATTTTTGAGGGTACGATAATGCTATCATTAGTATATTTTTTTACTTTTCCTCCTAAATTACCGTAAAAACCAACAGAATAAATTTTTTGTTTTTTTGCAAATTTTGCAACTTCTAAAATATTTTTCGAATTTCCACTTGTAGAAAACATTATTAACACATCATTTTTTTTATGAAGTGCTTGAAAATTTCTTTTAAATAAAATGTTATAATCATAGTCATTAGAACATGCAGAAATAGTTGATGTATCTAACAATAGGGGGATAGCAGGTATTGGTTTTCTATTTTTATTAGGAGTAAGCCTTACTAAAAATTCTGCAGCTAAATGTTGAGCATCCGCAGCTGAACCGCCATTTCCACATAATAATAACTTACCTCCACTTTTTAACTTTTCTGAAATCTTTTTTGAAATTTTATAAATTTTATTAATGTTTTTTCGTTTTAAAAAATAATTTTGAATTTTGTTTTTTTCTAAAAACGCTTTTTGTAATGTTTCTTTAATTTTTTGTTCCATATCAGCAAAGTTTTGACATTTTAAAAATTTTTTTTAATGTTTTATCATTGTATTTATCGTTTTTAAATCTTTTAAACATATGTCCAATCAAGAAATTACCTTTAGAGGGATGTTTGCTGAGAGTGTCGATTTTACTTATAAGTTCTGCCATATTAGAATACGTGTATTTAGAGGAAAATCTTCCAAAAATTTGTTTTGAATTTTTTTGCTTAGACTGTAGCAATAATCCACCACTTTCAATTATTTGGACTGATCTTGGATATAAACTATTATCACCCCATTTTGATCCAAAGTCTAAACATAAGTTACCACCATATACGTTGTTAATATAATTTTGATTAAAATTATCCGGCAATGAATTTTTTGATCTATTCCAACTGCTACCTATAAGTAATATTTTTTCAGGATATAATTTAATTATCCTTTGTAAGATTTCGTATCTAATTATGTTTTTTAAATTAATGTAATTCTCTAGAAGATCTAAATTATTTTTAAATCTATATCTTTTCCAAAATTTACGGTTTTCTATAATTCTGAAATTACTAAAAATTTCATTTCTTCTTTTTTCCCATATTCTATATGAAATTTTTTTTTTGATAAAAAAAATGTTTCCAACAAAAACAATCTTAAAGTTACTTTTAAATTCTTTTTTTTTTATAATTGTTGGATAAAAATTTATTAAATTTTTTTCTCGCTTGATGAAATTATCAAATAAAAAAAAACTTTTTGTTTTAGAAATATTTAATTTATCTAGTTTTTGGCTTGTTCCTCCAAACCAAATATTTATTCCATTTATTTTTATTAATGGTTTCCCATCACAAGAAATAAGACAAATGTTATTGAATATTTTCGCTAAAAAAAAAATAATCCTACTAAAAATTAAATACTTAATTGGTCCAGAGAAATTTAAAATGATATTTTTTACAATTTTTTTTCGATTTAAAATGTTATTTAAGGCTATTTTTCTAAACCTATGTTTAAATATAAAAAAAAAAAAATTCATGTAGTTTAGTATTGAATATACTTAATTATAAATATAAATTTTAAATTTTAGTATGTATATAAAAAAATTAATAAAACTTTTAATTCCTCCAATTTTTATACCATCGATTTTAAAAGAAATAATTAACAAAAGACTTAGAGGCAATAACCTAATTGAATATGAAAAAAAATTTTTTAACAGAAAGAGTCTAATAAACAGAGCGTTACTAAATAGAGACAAACAAAAATGCAAATATTTAGAGATAGGAGTTTGTAAGAATGAGGTTTTCAATTCAATCCCTTTAAAAATTGAAAATAAAATCGGTGTTGATCCTTTAGAAGGCGGAACACATAGATTGACAAGTGATGAATTTTTTAGGACTAATAAAGAATTTTTTGACGTCATTTTTATCGATGGATTACACAATTATGAACAATGCCAAAAAGACTGTATCAACAGTCTCAAATTTCTCAAACCAGACGGTATAATTTTTTTTCATGATTTTTTACCAAGAAATTCTTTTGAGGAAGCTGTGCCTAGAAAACAAACTAGTTGGACAGGTGACGTATGGAAAGTTGCTGTCGAAATTAATAATTCCAAAGATCTTTATTTTAAAATAGCAAAAATTGATATGGGGGTTGGAATATTAAAAAAAGGAAAAAACTATCAATACATTAAGGATGAAAAATTGAAATTTAAAAATTTCAAAAATTTTTATTTAGATTATTACAAAACATTACCGGTAGTAACTTCAGAAGAAGCTTTAGATTTCATAGACAGTTAGTGAAAAAAAACTATAAAAAAGATTTAAGAGAAACTTTAAATAAATCAAAGTTTTTGGATGATATTTGGATTTATGGCAATGGTTCATTTAAAAACAAAAAAGACAATGCTTCAGATTTAGATTTAATATTTGTATACAAAAAAAAAAAATTTGAAAAATTAAAATTACCCCTTGCAATTAAAAATAAGATAAAAGGATCAATTATTTATATACCCCGAAAAAAAAGGAAAGATATAATGTTGTTTGAAAAACTTAAGATTTTCTCAATAAAAAAAAATATTTTTTTAAATTTTGATATAAATAAGAAATATCACCGATTGAGGGAATTAACATCATTTATAGAAAGATATTATGAGAGAAGAAAAATTCTAAAAATAAACCTTAAAGAACTTAATGATAAAAAAATCGGGAGAATTAAATCTCTTATATTCTCTTATTTCGTTTTTGGTAGATTATATAATTTTAAAAATAAAAAAAAAGTTAAAAATGTTTACTTAAAGTACAAGATTATAAGGAAACTATATATAAAAAACAAATTGAAAGTAAATGAGACAAAAAATTTTTTAAAAGAATTGAAAAAATTTGACGATATTTTTTTGATGGAAAGTAATTTTATTTTAAATTCTAAATATAATTGGAGTGATCTTCAACATTTTCAATATCTATTTCAAAAGAAATACTTATTTAAGTATAATAAATTAAGGTCTTTCAATGTAATTCCTGAACTATTTGCCTATATATATACATACTATTCCAATACAAATTTAAAATTATCAAAAAAAATTAAGACTGATTTGAAGTGTAATAATGAAGCATTTAGTAAAAATCTAAAAAATTTAGATGAATATTTACGAATTAAAATAAAGTTTTTAAATGAAATTTATATTGATCTTAAGAAAAATAAAATTACAAGTGGTATTTACAGATTTGGGTGGTATCTTAAAAAATGATAATTGCTGAAATAGGTCTTAATCATATGGGCAATGAAAATTATGCCCTACATCTAGTAAAGTCCTTAGTAAAACATAAAAAAATAGAAGGTATAACAATCCAAATTAGAGAGAAAAGTTTTTATCGTGGAAACAGAAAAAAATTAATTTTAAGGGATAGCGTTTACATAAAAATTGATAATATTATTAAAAAATCTAAAAAAAAATTTGGGGTTGCCTTGTGTGATCACGGCAAAATTGAATTTTTTGAAAAACTCAATGTAGATTTCATCAAGGTAATTAACAATGATATTAAAAATAATTTTTTATTACAGAAGCTTTTATCAAGTAAATTTAAAAATTTTTTTTTTTCAACAGGTTTAAGTGACAAAAAAGACGTAATAAACCTTGTAAAAAAAATAAAAAAGTACAAAAAAAAATATCAAATTATTCATACATCTTTGAGTCATGACATCGAGCAAGCTAATTTAAATTCTATCAACTATTTAAAAAAAATTACTAGATTACCTATTGCTTTTGGACTACATTCCGAATTTCACGAAATAATGATTGTATCTCTTTTTTACAAACCTTCATCTGTGTTATTTTATGTAAAAGGAAATAGGTATAGGGTTCATAGAGATGAAAAACATGCTATTAAGATTGAACATTTAGATAAAATCATTAATTTAATTGTTAAGTTTCCAAAAATTTTAGGAAAAATGAATAAATCAGCACCAAGAAATATTTTGAATTATAAATGATAAAAAAAAATGCGTTAGTAATAGGCGGTAGCAAGGGAATAGGTAAGGCCATATGTTTAAGGTTAAAAGAATTAAAAATTAAGGTTTTTTCACCTCCCAAAAAAGATTTAGATACATCGAATATTCAAAGTGTAAAAAGTTTTTTAAATAAAAAAAAAAAATTTGATATTTTAATTTTAAACACCGGGGGCCCCCCCGCCATGAATTTCTTTGATATAAAAGACAATGACTGGTCAAAATATTTTAATCAACTTTTTTTAGGTTTTGTGTTGATTCTTCAAAAAATAAAGTTAAAAAAAAATGGTTACGTTTTTTTAATATCATCACACACTATAAAAAATCCTGAAGACAAGTTAGTTCTGTCAAATTCATTTAGAGTTGCTTTTGTCAGCGCATTTAAAACATACAGTAAGCTTAAAGCGAAAGACAGGATTAATTGTATAAATATAGCGCCAGGTCCTATAAAAACAAATCGATTGAAAAAATTAGTGGGAAAAAATTTGAAAAAATTTGAAAAAAATTTGCCATTAGGTTATGCAGCAAGTCCAGATGAAATAGGGTTATTCGTAAAATCAATTATTAAAGATAAGATAAAGTACCTCAATGGAAACACAATTACTTTTGACGGCGGAATATCAAACTCTTTATTTTAGTTATACTTTAAATTTTCAAGTATTTTTTATAATTTTATCAATTTTACGAATTAACAGTTCCATATTATTTTTGCAATGTGAAAAATAATCTTTACCAAAAAAATTAACAATTTTTTTTGATAAATTGTAGTTATTCAAATAAAAATCATTCCAATTTTTTCTAAAAAATTCGTGTTTTTTAACAAATGTAATTATCCTCTTATCATTTATGACTTTATAAAATAACCGAAAGGATTTTTTTTTATGTACACTTTTTTTGATACTAGTAAAAAATAAAATCGGCATATTAATCATAAATCCGACATGACAAAAAAACTGTTTTAGAGTTTCTTCATTTTCTTTAAGGGGAACAGACAATTTTTTTTTGTTAAGAACGTGATGATCGTAATGTCCTTTTTTTAAACTTTTCTTTACAAATTGCAATCTTGTAATTAAGTTTGTATAAGAATTATTCTTATTTGTGTTATTCACTTTTTTAAAAACAATTTTTGAATTTTCAAATATATTTAAATTAAATTTTAAAGCTTCAATCGGTATGAAATTGTCATTGTAATTTTTCAAATCAATTTCATTCAAAAAAATTAAACCATGATGCTGAAAAGGAGAGATCTTCAAAAATTCTGGATAGATACTTAGTATTCTTTCTCTTATATTTATTAATGTTTTATAATTTCTAAATACCCCTAATTTTAAAACCACAAAAGTGTCTATGTCACTCCAATTTTTAACATAATCATCAGTTACAAAACTTCCATGTAGTAAAAAAAATTTAAAATATTTTCTGAAAAATGGTGTATTAAATTGTTTTAAAGTATGCAAAATTTTAACCTTGAAAATCTTGTCACGAAATAAAAATTTTTTCTCATTAATTTTTTTTGAAATAAGAATTTGATTTGTCTTGGTATATTTAAGACGATTTTCTTTTTTTTTTAAAATATTAAAATTTTTAACAATTTTTTTTGACAAAATTTTTTCGTTTTTTTTATTTAATTTTTTATTTAAAAAAGTTTTGATATCAAAAAAATAATTGATGTCTTTATTAATTTGATTTTGAAGATTTTGAAAATTCATAATATAAATATATTGAATTTGTTATTCATTTATTATAATGAGTTTCGATGCAATGTATAGCGGTTATAACTAAATCCAAATTTTTAAAAAGAGATTATGATAGGTATGGAATTTCAATATTAAAAAAAAATTTCAATGTTGATATAATAGATTTGTCTATAATTACTTCGAAAAGATCATCTGAATTTTATAAATTCTTGAAATTAAAAAATGTTACCCAACCCAGCAACTTACTTGAACTATTTATTTTGTTAAAAAAAAAAAAATATTCTTTCATAATTGATTTTACTGAGAACTCATTTACTGAAGTATTACTTAGGTTTTATATTAAATTATCAAAAGCAAAAATCATCAAATATTTAGGCGGTATAAAGCCAAGAATTTTTTACGATGATTTAGAATATTCCAGAACATTAGTTGCATTAAAAAATTTATTTTATTGGTCTAAGTATAAAATTCTTAAATTTTTGAACAAATATTTAATAGATATGGTTGTGGTAACTGGCAAAGACTTTTATTATCAGAAAAGCTTAGTACATGGAGTTAAAAAAATATTATATAGTCATACTTATAACTATAACACTTATCTAAAATTAAAGACAAAAAAAAATATTAAAAATAATTATATTCTATATATCGACCAAAATTTTGTTAATCACCCAGATTTTTTTATCAAGAAAAGAAAGCCCTTTGTTGATCAAAAATTTTATTCTAATCTTGAAACTTTTTTTTCGAAAATTGAAAAAAAATATAAAACCTCAATAAAAATAGCCTTACATCCAAAAACATCTATTAAAAACAAAATTTTTTCTAACACTAAAAGAATTTCTAGAAAAAAAACATCGCTTCTTATTAAAAACTGTAAACATGTTTTTGCTCACTATAGCACTGCTATCTCTTTTGCAGTTCTTTTCAGAAAACCTATAACATTCTTAACAACAAACCATTTAAAAAAAAATCGTCAAGGATACCAAATAAAAATAATGTCTAAGTTATTACGATCTCAACTCTTAAATATTGATGAAAAAAAAGAATATAAGCCAGTCAATTCTTTCAATCAATTCGGATACCTTAATTATAAACAAAACTACATTATTCATCCAAAATCAGATAAAAAGAATACTTGGATATCAGTAACAAATTACCTAAAGAAGATTAAACATGATTAATTCAACAAAAAAATAACCATGAAAAAAATACTTTATATTGTAGATAATAAATTCCGGGATTTATGGGGTCTTTATAACTTAAAAGAAAAATTGAAAATGAAAAACATTGATTTAAAGATATGTAATAAATTTAATTGGAATTTAGCAATAAAAGCATTCGATCCAGTGATAGTTATAACCCCTAACGCCAGAAGAGACTCAAAAGCTTTTCAAAAAATAATAAAAGTTTGTAAAAAAGAAAAAATATTTTCCATAATATATCCCTCGGAAGGTCTTGAATATACCAACGATTATCTTAATTATGAATTTCCTTCACGAACACTGAGGGATGTTGATAAATTTTTTTTATGGACAAAAGACCATGGGAAAGTACACAAAAAAAAAGGTTTCAGTAAAAAAGTTGTGGTTACTGGCAATTTAAGATTTAATGACAATTTAAATTATATTAACAAAAGAAAAATAAAAAGGATTGGAATTACCACGACTACTCGCTATACAACTTCTGCAATAAGTGAGATAAATATACCTAGATTAATTTTTTCAAGACAACATAGTCCTAGATTTGTATCCTTTATTAAACAGGAACTAGAATTTTTTGATGCAATTTCAAAAATATTTAACTCTTTCAAAAACACTCATATCAAGTTTATTTTGAAACCCCATCCTTTTGAAAATGCAAATATATACAAAAAAGCATTTCCTGAAATTGAAATTGAAAAAGATTCAGATATAAGAGTTTTTTTATCAAAAATTGATTTATTATTAAATCAAGAAAGTTCAACTAACATACATGCTTTAAAATATAAAGTACCAGTAATAAACATTGAAAAATTAGTTAAAATGAACAAAGGATATCAGGCAGTTTATTCTGCCTATCTTCCCTCAAAAATAGGTCTTAAGATTAAATCTTTAAAAGAATTAAAAAAATTAGTTTTTCTGAAGAATAAAGAAAGTATTTATAAAAAAAACATCAAAAACGGAGACTTAAAATTAATAGCTAAAATTGCACCTAACCATGACTCGTTGAATATAATGGTAAAAGAATTAATAAAAATCGATACTAAAAAAGAGTCCAAGTTTAATATTTATTATTTTATAAAATACGTCATTAAAGATATATTAATTATTATATTTAATTCAAGAAGCACTCTTTTTCATCCACTACTATTTAAAGATTATTTGCTTCTTAAAAAATTTAAAATAAAAAATTAGAATGTTTTTTATAGATAAAGAAACATACAAAGTATTAAGTGATAAATTAAAATTTGAGTATAATGCAATTATATTTGTACTTTTCTTTGTAATGCTGACAGATGTTTTAAGTATTGGTTCTATCGGTATTTTTGTATCATTTATTATTGATCCATCTCAGTTACAAAATTTTTTCGACTCTGAAATTTTTTTCAAGAAAATATTTGAGATGAACTTAAATCAAAGAGTTTTGTTAGGTTCAATCATGGTGTTTATCCTTTTTTTGATTAAAAATTTTTTAGTTTTTTTGTCGAATTATTTTATAGTCGACTATTCTTATAAATTGAAAGTTTTTCTATCAACAAAATTATACGCAAGTAGTTTAAATAAAAACTATGAACAATATCTTGAAATAAATTCCTCGACATCGATGAAAAATTTAACTAGAGAAATTAATTTATTTGTAAACTTCATAAGAACTACTGCAACACTTCAAGGGAATATTTTAATTCTATTCGGTTTATTTGTTTTAGTCACGATTAATTTCAAAACAACAGCACTTTATGGAGCGGTATTTATTTTTGTTGTTGGATATTTAATTTTTTTGATTTTTAAAAGTAAATTAAAGAAAATATCTAAGCAAAGAGAAGAAGCCGACAAGGTATTGTATAAAGTCATAAACGAAACTAACAACTTTTTTAAAGAAATTTTTTTATTTAATTTAAAATCAAAATTTTTATCGAGTTTTAAAAATCATATTTCTCAGTCTGAAAAATTCAATAAGTCCATCAATATTATTAACATTTTTCCAAAAATTTTAATTGAACTAATTTTTGTAGGCTCTTTTTTGTTTTATTTTGTCTTTAATGAAAAGTTACATTTAATCGAAAACTTTTTACCTGAATTTACTATTCTTCTTTTATCTGTTGTAAGAGCCCTGCCAATACTTAATCAATTATCAATGTCCCTTAATCAGTTAAAATTTTTGTCACAAACTAGAAAAGTAATACTAAGTGAGATGAAAAATAGCAATATTAGTTCAAGAATTGAGTCCAAAAACAAAGCCCCTGCTTTTAAACATTTAAAATTAAAAAATATAAGTTTTGGGTATAATAAGAATATCAAAATATTAAAATCCATAAGCTTTAATCTCATGAAAGGTCAAAAAATACTTATACTTGGTCCAAGTGGTTGTGGTAAAAGCACTTTAGTAAATATTTTGTTAGGTTTAATTCGCCCAGATTTTGGAACAATAAAGTTCAACAACATTAACGTAAGAGAAAACATAAAAAATTGGCACACATTAGTTTCTCACGTTTCCCAAGATAGTTATTTACTTGATGATACTGTTAGGAATAATATAATCTTAGACAGAGACCTAAATTTAAAAAAGTTAGATAATTTAACCAAAATCTTGGATTTAACAAAAAATAAAAAAATAAATATTAATTACACAAAAAAAATTGGTGACAAAGGAAAAAAAATTTCAGGGGGACAAAAACAAAGGATTGTTTTAGCAAGGGCGTTGTACAAAGACGCACAAATTTTGATCCTCGACGAGCCTACAAGTTCATTAGATTATAAATTAGAGGACAAAATTATGAATTATTTATTAAATCAAAGAGACAAAACCATTATATTGGTTGCACATAAACTTGATAAATTTAAATCTAAATTTAATAAGGTTATAGAGTTAAGCTAATTTAGAGTTTTAATAAACTCTTTATTTTTAATAATAAGATTTAAAATTTTGAGTTTATGTAATATTAAATAAATGAAATAAAATATTTTAGAAGATTTTATCAAAACATATTCTGTAAATGAAATCCCTTTTTTTAAACTTTCTCTAGACTCAAAAACTTTAAAATCTTTTTTTGACGAAGTGTCAACAATTGTACTAATTCCATTTAGCGTTGGAATTGAGTATTTTTTTAGGTAATCTAAATTTAGAAAGTCACAAACTTTTTTGATCTCAAATTCGGCATTAGATATTAAATCCTCATAATTAATAATGTATACATTTTTATTATCTTTATAATTTCTTA
>MDSZ01056276.1_pt1 | contig 19112 bp, 22 predicted proteins | sample 811201 | NCBI WGS metagenome assembly MDSZ01 (sample SAMN05326647, study PRJNA326480) | marine metagenome | isolation source: seawater | place: Indian Ocean: North | collected 2010
TGGCGCGCCCGAGAAGATTCGAACTCCTGACCCCTAGATTCGTAGTCTAGTGCTCTATCCAGCTGAGCTACGGGCGCTTAAACAGTTAAAGAATGTATCAAAGTTAACTATATTTATTATTTGAAGCAAGTTATTATAAAATTAAAAAAATTTTAGTAATTTAAAAAAGTTTTACTTCACAAACCAACTATGATTGAGTATTCCATCTATAAAAATAATCTTAAGAAAGTTTGTTATGGTTACTAGTCCAAAAAGTTTTCCTGTTTCTTGGGAAGAACTTCATCGTAACGCTAAGGCTTTGGCTTGGAGATTAAATACTTTAAGTCCCATTAATGGTGTAATAGCTATTACTCGTGGGGGCTTGGTTCCAGCTGCAATAGTTGCCAGGGAATTGGAAATCCGAATGATAGATACTATTTGCATAGCCTCTTATCAAGGAGACAAACAAGAAGAATTAAAAATAATTAAAGAGGTTAACTATCCTGAAGCGGGAGAAGGATGGCTTATGATAGATGATTTGGTGGATACTGGTGATACAGCTAGAGCAGTTAGAAAGATGCTTCCCAAAGCTCATTTTGCTACAATATATGCTAAGCCAGCGGGTCGTCCTATGGTAGATACATTTATTACAGAAGTAAGTCAGGACACATGGATATTTTTTCCTTGGGATATGGAACCACAACCAGTTCAGCCAATTGTAAATTCTAGTTAAATTAATACTTCTGGTCACTAGATAAAAAATATTTATCGATTTATTTAGTAATAAGACAAATAGAGTTTTTTATACATTTTTCTATGTCAGCAACAGGTATAATAATGAGAAAGTAAGCTAAGAAGATTTGGTATTGATTAGTTAAATTACTTAAACCTTCTAACGAATATTGGCGATAAACTTAATAGTGCTAAAAGAAATAACGGAGGGAAAAAATACAAAACCAGATTTGAGATGTCGGGTATTATGCCATCATTTAGAACATTTCCAACAGAACTTCCAATCCATACATAAATGCATGTGGCAGGCATAATGCCAAGAAATGTAGCTGACATAAATGTCAATACATTTAAATTTAGCAATCCAGAAATAATGTTAATTATAAAAAATGGGGCAATAGGAACTAATCTTATAAATAATAAATAATGAAAAGAATCTCTTTTTAAATTATTTTTGATAAAATCATATTTGTTTTCTAATTTATTTGTAAAATAATTAGAAAAAACTCCTTTTGTTGCTATTACTATAATAGTTGCTCCTAAAGTGGCGCTAATCATTATAGTTGGAATAGCAATCCAACCAAACAAGGAGCCTCCTAGAAGTGAAAGAAGAGTTGCAATAGGAAGAGAGAGAGCTGTAGAAAGTAAATATAAAACTGTGTAAACGATAATAGCGAATAAAAAATTAGTGTCGGATAAATATTTTATTCTTTTATAGTTTTCAGATATAAATTGCGGTGAGAAATGCTCGCTGTTAAAATAAAAATAGCCAAGTAAAGTACCAGAGACTAAAATAATTAAAATTACCCGCGGCAAGGATTCATAAAATTTTTTAAAAAATTTGTAAATCATATTAACTGAAACTTGACTTATTATAATTCAGAGCGTATCAAAATTTCTTTGATGTTTATATTTTTTCATAATAATTATCTTTCAAGAAAGCAAATAAAATGAAACGAACATTTCAACCAAGTAATCTAGTTAGAAAACGCCGACATGGTTTCCGAGCGAGAATGTCAACAGTTGGTGGTCGTAATGTCATAGCGTCAAGAAGATCTAAGGGCCGTAAAAAATTATCTGCCTAGATTAATTCTAAATTATTAATCTTAGAAAAATGATTCAAAAAATTAAATCTAGATCTGATTTTATTAAACTTCAAAAAACTGGTAAAAGTTTTGTAACGCCTGGCTTTGTAGTTCAAGCTGGCTTAAACCTTGAAGAAAATAAAGATAAAAGGTTTGGTTTTACTGCAACAAGAAAAATAGGAGGGGCAGTTAAAAGAAATAGGGCTAAAAGAAGATTAAAAGAATTAATTAACAAAAATACAATTCAAAGATTTAATTTTGGTATGGATTATGTTTTAATTGCTCGAAAAGCATCACTTGACAGAGACTTTCAAGATCTTCAACAAGATTTGAATAGTGCTATAAATTTCTTTCAAACCAACCAAAATCTTTAAAAAATGATTCACCCTTTTTTGAAGGATAATAAACCAATAGCTATAGCCCATAGAGGTGGTCAAGGCAAAGCTGCTGAAAATACTCTTGAAGCATTTAGTCAAGCAATATCTTTAGGTTATAAATATATTGAGACTGATATACATTCAACTAAAGATGAAAAAATTGTTTTATTCCATGATGACATGTTAGATAGGATTACGAATGGAAGAGGTTTAGTAAATAACTATTCATACAGAGAGTTAGAAAAATTTAAAGTTAATGGAAAATATAAAATTCCTAGTTTGGAAGAGGTGATTTTGTCTTGGCCTGATGTTTTTTTAAATATAGATTGTAAAGCTGATAATGTACTATTACCTCTAGTAAAAATCTTAAAAGAAACTCCAAAATTGTTGAATAAAATTTGCATAGGCTCGTTTTCAGGAAAAAGATTAGAGTTTATTCGAAATTCTTTAGGTTCAAAAGTTTGTACTTCCTGTAGCCCTTCGGAGGTTATTAAAATTAAATTATCCAGTTATGGAGTTAAACAATCACCTGTGAGAGCAAATTGTATTCAAATACCTGAATATCATTATGGGATACCTGTTTTAGATAAAAATCTAATCAAAGAGTCTCATATTTTAGGGTTAAAAGTACATGTATGGACAATAAATAAAAGAAAAGATATTGAGAAAATGTTAGATTATGGAATAGATGGAATTATCTCTGATGAAATTGAAATTTTAAAAAGTGTTTTTAAGGAAAGAAAAATTTGGTGAATATTTTATGTGTTTTTTAACTTGATTTGAAAATTAATATTAACATAAATTTTTCTTATTTGTTATTATATGTGATTTAATAATTGCATAACCATGTAGTTATAGAGTAGGAAGCAGTATATTGAAAGGTTCAATTTGTTTTTCACTATACAAAAAAATGATTAAGGTAAAAAAATAAATGAATCAGGATAATCGAAACCTTGTACTTGCTATTGTATGTTCCGCATTGCTAGTGATTGCATATCAGATCTTTTTTGAGTTGCCAAAACAACAAAGGCTTGCTGAACAAAATCAAAAACTTTCTGAAGAATTATCAATAGTTACCCCAGAAAAAATTGAAGATAAAAAACTAGAAACAATTGATGACAATAAGGTTAATATTTCTGCGCCAAGAATTAACATTGACAATCCGTCACTGACTGGATCAATAACCTTAGCTGGTGCCAGAATTGATGATATTATACTTAAAAACTACACTGTTACTAATGACCCTCTTTCAGATAAAATTAAATTACTAAAAAGAACAGATGAAGAAGCTCCATATTTTGTAGAATTGGGCTGGATTAGTGCAGATAATATCGAATTACCTAATGATCAATCTTTATGGCAAAGTAATAACTCAATATTAGAGCCAAACAAGCCAATCACCCTTAAATATAAGACCAAAGAGAATCTTGAATTTATTAGAACAATTGAAGTCAATGAAAATTATATTTTATCTATTTCAGATAAAGTGATTAATAATTACTCTAAGCCTGTAAATATTTTTCCATATGGACTAATAAGAAGAACGGGTCTTCCAAAAATAGATGGTTTGTTTATACTTCATGAGGGTCCTCTTGCCGTTATCGATGAGCAACTTCATGAAGTGGATTATAATGATTTAGTTGATGATGGTGATCAGCTAATTAATTCTGAAAACAGTGGTGGGTGGATTGGTATTACAGATAAGTATTGGCTTACAGCATTAATTCCTGATCAATCTGATATTTCTGAATTTGCATTTAGATATTCTAAAAAATCCAATGGGCAGTGGCAAAGTGATTGGAGGGGTTCTGTCAAAACAATTTCTCCAGGTGATGAAATTGAAATTAAGTCTCATCTTTATGCTGGAGCTAAAATTGTTAGTTTGTTAGATAAAGTTGAAGAAGATCTTAAAGTTCAAAGATTTGATTTAGCCATTGATTTTGGGTGGTTTTATTTTTTAACAAAACCATTTTTTTATGCTCTTAATTGGTTAAGTGGATATTTAGGAAATTTTGGTTTAGCTATATTGGGTTTAACTGTCATAATCAAAATACTTTTTTTCCCCTTAGCAAATGGTTCATATCGTTCAATGGCTAAAATGAGGACCTTGCAACCTAAATTAGCAGAACTTAGAGAAAGATATAAAGGTGATCAACAAGCTTTAAATAAAGCCATGATGGAAATGTATAGAAATGAAAAAGTAAACCCAGCAGCAGGTTGCTTACCAATTCTTATTCAGATACCGGTATTTTTTGCTCTTTATAAAGTATTATATGTTACAATTGAAATGCGCCAAGCCCCATTTTATGGGTGGATTAATGATCTTTCAGCAAAAGATCCAACATCCATTCTCAATTTATTTGGAATTTTACCTTACTCAGTCCATAATCTACCCATACCTGAATTTTTTCAATTAGGTATTTGGCCACTTCTTATGGGCCTAACAATGTGGCTTCAAATGAGACTAAACCCAACTCCACCTGATCCAGTTCAAGCCAGAATTTTTGCTTGGATGCCTGTTGTGTTTACATTTTTACTTGCTACATTTCCTGCAGGTTTAGTAATTTATTGGACATGGAATAACCTTCTTAGTATAGGGCAACAATGGTTAATTATGAACCAGTTGAACAAGGCTCAAAAACAATAGAATATGATATTTCTAATTTAATATTTGATCCTTCTGATTCGGAAATAAGTCTAGGAGAAAAGCTTTTTTCTGGGGACATTCGTTTTATTTTTGGAATGCAAAATTTAACTTCATTGCCTGACGATAGTTTGCCAGAAATTGCTTTTGCAGGAAGATCAAATGTAGGAAAATCATCTTTAATTAATTCAATTACAAATAGAAAAAATTTAGCAAGAACATCTCAAAACCCAGGAAGAACCCAACAGATAAATTTTTTTGATGTAGGGTCAAAAAATTTTAGATTAGTTGACTTGCCAGGTTTTGGTTATGCTAAATCTTCAAAAAGATCAATTAAAGAATGGACCAAACTTATATATTCTTACTTATCTAAAAGGGTAAATTTAAAGCGTGTATTATTTCTTTTAGACTCGAGAAGAGGTGTAACTGAAATTGATAGAATTAATATGAAATTTTTTAATGATAATGCTATTTCTTATCAAATCATATTGACAAAAATAGATAAAATCAAATCTGATCAAATCCATAAATTGGTTTTTGACATTAGTAAAAATTGTAGTAAATATCCAGCCGCACATCCTATAATTCATATAACGTCGTCTCATAAAAAATTAGGCATAGATAAATTAAAGGCTGATATTGCAACATTGTTATCTTAGAACTTGCCGAAAAGCAAAATAGAGTAATATTATAGTTATGTTTAAATTTATTAAGAGATATTAAATGGATACAAATAAAGACAGTCATACTTGGTTTGAAAAAGTAGAATTTTTGACTGAAGCATTGCCTTACATGCATCAATACAATGGTTCTTCTATAGTAATCAAGTTTGGAGGTCATGCTATGACAGACAACAAAGTCTTGTCTTCCTTTGCGAAAGATATTGCTATTCTCCAGCAAGTTGGCATTAAACCTGTTGTTATTCACGGCGGCGGTCCTCAAATAGGCAAAATGCTTGAAAAATTAAACATCCAAACTGATTTTATAGATGGGTTAAGAGTTACAGATAAAGATACTGTTAACGTAGTTGAAATGGTATTATCTGGGGCTATAAATAAATCGATAGTAGCTGCAATTATCTCTGCTGGTGCAAAGGCTGCTGGAATTTCTGGTAAAGATGGAGGTTTGATATCAGCAGAAAAAATTACTTCTAGAATGGATCCAAATTCAGAAATTGAAAAAGCAGTAGACTTAGGTTTTGTTGGTAAGCCAGTTTCAATTGATAACAAAGTTCTAGAAGCACTAATGCAAGGCGGCCTTATTCCTGTTGTTGCTCCTTTAGGATTAGGAGATGACGGCCAAACATACAATATAAATGCAGATACTGTAGCTGGTGCTATTTCAAGCTCATTAAAAGCAAGCAGAATAATTATGTTAACAGATGTTAAAGGTGTAAATGATAATAAAGGTGAATTGATTGAAGAACTAACATCAAAAGAGGCTAAAAAATTAATATCCGATGGAATAGTTAAATCAGGAATGATACCTAAAATTGAAACTTGTATAGAAGCTTTAGAAAATGGAACAGAAGCTGCTGTAATACTTGATGGCAGAGCCCCTCATGCTGTATTAATGGAACTGTTTACAGAACATGGAGGTGGAACAATAATTAGAAAATGAAAAATATATTTTTATATGACTGAGAAAAATTTTGATAATTTATCATTTTATCTATTTGATTTAGATAATACTTTATACCCTTTTGAAAGTAACATTTTTCCTCAAGTGAAAAAAAAGATTACAGATTATATTAGTCAAAACTTTGATTTAAGTCATCAATACTCAGAGAAAGAGAGAAAAAGGTTATATAATAAGTATGGGACTTCTTTTAGAGGTTTAATGATTGAAAAAAATATTGAACCTAATTATTTTCTTGAGTTTGTTCATGATATCGATTTTTCAGAATTAAAAAGAAATAATAAACTTAATGAAGTTTTGAAAATTATACCTCAAAAAAAAATTATTTTTACAAACGCTTCATATAATTATGCTGAGAAAGTATTATCACAAATAGGCATTACTGAAAATTTTTCTTCAATATATAGTATAGAAACAGCAAATTATATTCCCAAGCCTAACATTGAAACTTATTATGATATTATTCAGGTTGAAAAAATCATAGCTGGTTCAACTATAATGTTTGAAGATACATCATGGAATTTAAAACCTGCTTTTCAGTTAGGCATGAAAACTGTTTTAATTCATCCAAAAAATTTTCTGTTTAGTGAAAAAGAATATATAAATTATAAAACATCTAATATTGTCGAATTTCTAAAAATTAATAGAAAAATCAATTAATGTGATTGATTACATTATATTAAGAAGATTATTAATTAATATGAAAAATAAAGCATTATCAAACTAATGTTTGGAGAAAAAAATGGAAACTTTAGAACTAGAAAAAATAATCAATGAAGCATGGGAAAAACGAAGTGAAATTAACATAAATACCAAGGGAACTTACAGAGATGCTGTTGGTAAAGCGCTTGATGCGATGGATGCTGGAAGTTTTAGAGTTGCAGAACCACTTGGTAATCACCAATGGAAGGTAAATCAATGGTTAAAAAAAGCTGTTCTATTGTCATTTAGATTAAACGATATGGGTTTGATTTCTGGTGCACCAGAAACACCAGGAAAGGGAAAATCCTTCTGGTGGGACAAAATTCCATCCAAATTTGCAGGTTCTAATGAAGAAGATTTCAGAAAGGCTGGATTTAGAGCGGTTCCCGGTTGTGTGGTAAGACATTCTGCATATATTGCTTCTGGTGTTGTTCTTATGCCTTGTTTTGTAAATATAGGGGCAAATGTTGGAGAAGGAACAATGGTTGATACATGGGCAACTGTAGGCTCTTGCGCTCAAATTGGTTCAAATGTTCATTTGTCAGGAGGTGTTGGTATAGGCGGTGTTTTGGAGCCTCTTCAAGCAGGTCCAGTAGTTATTGAAGATGATTGTTTTATTGGAGCAAGGTCAGAAGTTGTTGAGGGAGTAATTGTTGAGAAAGGTGCAGTTCTTTCAATGGGTGTTTTTATTGGCGCTTCAACAAAGATTGTGGATAGAAGTACGGGAGAAGTTCACATAGGAAGAGTCCCATCTTATTCAGTGGTTGTCCCAGGTAGTCTCCCCGGCAAAAACCTTCCAGATGGGAAACCAGGTCCTAATCTTTATTGTGCTGTGATTGTAAAAAAAGTTGATGCTCAAACAAGAGAAAAAACATCTATCAATGAGCTTTTAAGGGATTAAATAGTTATGGCACTAAGTGCGATAGATTTGTTAAAAAAATTAATTCAATGTAAATCAATTACTCCTTATGAAGGAGGAGCCTTAACACTATTAGAGAAAATTTTAAAGCAAAATAATTTTGAATGCTATAGGCTTAAATTTGGTAATAATGAAGAGATGGTTGAAAATCTATTTGCACGTTTTGGGGAAGGTGAACCACATATTTGTTTTGCTGGTCATACAGATGTAGTGCCTGCTGGAAATCTGGGCAGTTGGTCTCATCCTCCATTTGAGGGAAAAATCTTTAAAGATACAATTTATGGCCGTGGTGCAGTTGATATGAAAGGTGCAATAGCTGCTTATGTTTCTGCAACTATCAGTTGGATTAAAGCTAATCAAAGATTTAAAGGTAGTCTTAGCTTTTTAATTACAGGCGATGAAGAAGGTGAAGCTCAAAACGGTACTAAAATGGTTTTAGAATGGATGAAAAAGAACAATCATATTCCTGACTTTTGTATAGTTGGAGAGCCGACAAGTAAAAAAAAATTAGGCGATATGATTAAAATTGGACGAAGGGGAAGTTTAAGCGGTAAATTAACTGTTTTCGGAAAGCAAGGTCATGTAGCATATCCTGATGAAGCAATAAACCCATTCCCAATATTAAATAAAATGTTAAATCCTATTCTCAATAGTGACTTTGATGATGGTTCCGAACACTTCCCAAAATCAACTTCTAATGTAACAAGTATAGACTGTAATAATACTGCTTACAATGTTATACCTGAAAATGTAGAAGCAAAATTTAATATTCGATTTAGTGATAAATTTACTCAGAAAAGTTTAGAAGAAATGTTAGTGAAACATTTTGATTCTGTTCATAGAAATTACAAAGTTGAGTTTTTCTGTAATGCTGAACCATTTCTAACTAAACCAGATAAATTAGTGGAAAAAATTTCTAAAGCAATTCAAAAATTTACAAATATCAATCCAGTCTTATCAACTTCAGGAGGGACTTCAGACGCAAGGTTCATATCGAAGTTCTGTCAAGTTATTGAGTTCGGTTTAGTTGGGCAAACAGCTCATCAGGTTGATGAAAAAGTTTCAATAAAAGAAATAGAATTACTTGCTATGATTTATAAAGAGATTCTGGAAACTAGTTTAATTTTTGGTAAAGATAATGTTTCCTAGTTTATTACAAATTTCTTCTGGTTTAAATTTTGCCTTTTTACTCCTTAGAGGTAAAGAGTTTAATTTAATTAAATCTAAAATTATTGTTTCACCATTGGGTCTTTGGCATGTAATATTTTTTGCAACAATTATATCTATTTTAGCGAAGTTAACGATTTTGAAAATTGCTTTTATTAATCCGTTACCTTCTAGACTGATAATCGCAACCATTCCGCTGATGATAATAGAATTATGTCTTTTTACGATGTTTGTTTTTTATCTGACAAAACTTCTCAATAAAGAAAATTATTTTTTTAATTTTATTATTTCATTTCTATGGCTGGTTTCATTGCAATCACTTTTAGTGTTTTTAATTTCTTTATTATTATGGTTTTTTCCCTCTGTTGCGTTATTAGTAGGAATAATAGGCGCTGTTATTAGCATTCAAATTTTAGTGGTTCAATTCAAATTAGGGCGCCAACTATTAAATGTTGGAGCGATGATAGCTGGAGGTATTGTACTAGGAAATGTTATTGTTGGAATCTTAGTTGGGGTTTTGGATCAAGTTGCATATAGTTTGGTTTCTGGTTAGCTTGCTAAAAATAAACTTTTTTTGGGTATTTGATTTCAGTTAAATATAGTCCTTCTGCAGGAGCTGTAGGCCCTGCAGCAGTTCTATTTTTTTTATTTATAACATCAACGATATATTCAGGTTCCCATTTACCGCTCCCAACTAATTTTAATGAACCTACAATATTTCTTACTTGATGATGAAGAAAAGATCTTGCTTTAGCTGTAATAACTATATTTTCTTTTATCTTAGTTAAAGATAATGAATCGAGAGTTTTTATCGCGCTTTTACTTTGGCAATGTGTTGCTCTAAAAGAAGAAAAATCATGAGTGCCAGTTAGGAATTTTGCAGCAGTTCTCATTTTTTCAATATCTAAGGTTCTTTTTTGATGCCAAACATATCCCTCATTAATAGCTGGTGGAGCTTGACGATTTAAAATGAAATATTTGTATTTTCTCCAAAGAGCAGAAAATCTTGCATGGGCATCTTCTTTAACATGATTAACATTTATAATTTTTATTCTCTGGTTAATAAGATGTGCGTTGATAGCTTCAACTATTTGATAACTATCAAATTTTTTTGGTAAATCTAAATGTGCTACTTGTCCAGAAGCATGAACACCTGCATCTGTTCTTCCAGCTCCGTATAGAGTGATCTTTGAGTTTGTAAATCGCTCAACTGCTATTTCAATACACTCTTGAATGGATGGTCCAGAATTTTGTTTCTGCCAGCCAATAAAGTTTGTACCGTCATATTCAATAGTTATAAAATATCTATTCATGTAAATTAGTAAATTATTATTGAAATTTATCACCTAAATTTATTTTATATCCTCTAAGAAAATCAGAAGAATGCATTTTATTTTTCCCTTGTTTTTGAATTTCTAATAATTTTAAAAACTTACCATTTGTGGAAGAAATGATTGGACACCCATCATTAGAAAAACATTCTATTGTTCCAGAAGGTGAAAATGGTGGTTTTTTATTAAATTTATATTCCACAGCATTATGAATTCTTAACCTTATACCATTATGATATGTCCAACAACCTGGGAAAGGGGAAAAAGCAAGTAATTTTCTAAGAATATTATTGGGTTCATTTTCCCAATTAATCTTTGTTTCATGCTTTGAAACTTTTTTTGCATAAGTTACGCCAATATTTGATTGAACCATAGGTTTATCATTGTTTTTTGAAATTAAATCTATTGCTTTAAGTATTACAGAAGGCATTAAAATAGATAGTTTATTATGAAGAGACAAAGTAGTATCATTTGGTTTAATAGGTAATTTTTTTCTATAAACCACAGGTCCAGTATCAAGAGTTTCTTCCATTATCATAGCGCAGCAAGCAGTTTCTTTATCTCCAGCTTCTATAGCCCTATGTATCGGAGCAGCACCTCTCCATCGAGGTAAGTCTGATGCATGCCCATTAATACATGAATATTTAGGTAATGATAGAACTTTAGAAGGCAATAATAAACCATAAGCAATAACAATTATAAAATCAGGTTTCAAATTTTCTAAGATTTCAAATTCTTTTAATTTAGAAAAACTTGTAGGTGTAAAGACTGGTAAATTTTTTGTTTTTGCAAAAATATTTACTGGGGATATACGAGTTTTCATTCCTCTCCCCGAAGATTTTGGGGATTGAGTATATACTGAAATAACTTTATGGACTTTTGAAATTTCTTTAAGTGACGGAATTGCAAATTCTGGAGTTCCCATAAAAACTATTCTTAATTTTTTATTCATCAGGATAGTCTCTTTTGTCACGAAGTTGTTTTTTTATTTTTCTAAGAATGATATCCTTTTTGAGTTTGGAAATATGATCAATGAACAACTTACCATTCAAATGATCAATTTCATGCTGTATACATGCAGCTAAAATACCAGAAGCTTTTAATTCTTCATGTTTACCTGTTATGCTTGTATATGATACTTTTACCTCAGAAGGGCGGGTTACGATCGACTTATAAGTTGGGATAGAAAGACATCCTTCCTCAAGTTCTTTTTTTTGTTCAGATTGAAAAGTTATTTCAGGATTGATCATTTTATGTAAAGCCGGTTCTTCCTCATCTGAACTGCAATCCATAACAATCAGACGTTTTAACACCCCAACTTGATTAGCCGCCAAACCTATTCCTGGAGCATTATACATTGTTTCAGACATATTTTCTAAGATTTCTAAAATTTCTGCATCTATAATGTTAACAGGTTCTGCTTTTTGCCTAAGAATTTTGTCAGGGAACATTTTAATATTTAAAACAGTCATTTTATTATTTATATAAAAAAGTTATGATTGATAGAGTAGTCTATGAATGCCATTTTTAAAGATGTTAACTAAATGGTATTATTAAATAATAGAAAAATTAATGTAAGTTGGATATAAAAAATTTTCTAAAAGTTAATTTTTGAGTTAATTTTAATTATGGACATCTCAACATCACTAGTTTTAGGAATTGTTATCGGTTTAGTGATTGCTGTTCCATTTGTTTGGATTATGCTTAAACAAAATAAAACTTTGCCAGACATGGACTTAAATGAAATAAAAGCTCAATTATCTCTTTTAATTACTTCGGGAAATCAAAGTCAAAAAAACATTTCAGAAACTCTTTCAAATTCTATGGCCAATTTATCTGACAGAATAAATGTTAGACTAACTGATCAAACGGCACAAACAGGAAAAGAATTATCTGAAATGCTAAAAAAACTAGCTATAATTGATGCTGCTCAGCAGAATTTAACAGAACTAACACAGCAAGTTACAGGACTACAAAATATTTTATCAAACAAGCAATCAAGAGGAAGTTTTGGTGAAGTTCAATTAGAAAATATCGTTAATGATGCTTTGCCTAAGTCGTCTTTTGAGTTTCAATTCACATTGAGTAATAAAAAAAGAGTGGACTGTTTAGTTAAATTACCAGGTCCTCCAGGGAATATATGCATTGATAGTAAGTTTCCATTAGAAGCGTGGAAATCGTATTTGGAAAGCAATAATGAGAATGAAAGATCATTATTTTTAAAACAACTCAACAATGATGTAGAAAAACATATCAAAGACATTTCTGAAAAATATATTATTCCTGGAGAGACTGCTGACTCTGCTGTTATGTTTTTACCCTCAGAATCTATCTATGCAGGAATAAACCTTCATTTACCAAATTGCGTGTCTTTAAGCAGAAAACATAGAGTATTTATGGCTGGCCCTGATAATCTTATGCTATTGCTACATACTGTCAGAGCTATTTTAAGAGACACAAGTATGAGTAAAGCAGCAAGTACCATTCAAGTTGAAGTGTCAAAAATGATGGATGATATTGTTAGATTGGATGAAAGAGTTAAAAAGTTATCCACTCATTTTTTACAAGCTCAAAGTGATTTAAACTCAATTCAAACTTCAAGTAATAAAATTATTTCTCGAGGGCAAAAAATAGATGAAATTGAAGTTGAAAAATAAGATCACTTAATTCTTTTTGTCAAAAAATAATGTTACTGTCCCAAGGGTTAAACCAAATTTACTAACTTTAGCTTTATTTATTACGACTTTTTCATCTAGCATAAATAACCAGTCATCAAACTTTACTCTGTAATAAGCACCGCCTACATTTAAGTCAAATTTATAAGTCCAATTAAATGCATTTCCCTCTGATTGGCCTATGGCTTTGCCAATTATATCATCTGCTCTTCCTTCATAAATACCATTCTTTTTATTAACTATGGTCCAAACTCTTTTATCTCTTTCTCCGTCTGAATAATAAAACTCTTCTTCCAAAATAAGTTCTTCATCCTTGATATATCCATTTATTTCAACACGAAATTGACGTCTTAAATTACCAAATCTATCCTCAAAAATACCCCAGGCTTCAAGTTCTCCAACAAAAAATTCCTCTAAAGAAAACAATGGTGTAGTGTTTTTAAAATCTTCAATTTTCATTCCAGAACATCCTGACAAAAAAAAAGACCAACAAGTAAAATATTTCTAAATAAGCTCATAAACTTTTCCTTACATATTTTCATTTAAGGCTATCATTTAATTTGATTTAGCCTTAATATTATACATTTATATATAATGTATATTGATAGTGAAATTCAATATGATATGGTTTTTTAAATAATTTTATGCAAAATTTTCTTTTTTAATGAGGTTGATTAAATGGAAACAATTCTTAAAGATCTTAGATACGCAATTGGTCTTGGTGCTGTTTTAGGAGTAATTTTAGTCCTGTTTTTGCTTGGTTCTGGTGAAGCAGATGCTTTGCTTTTTTGGCAATGGCTTTTAAGATGGATACACGTTATTTCTGGTATTATGTGGATAGGCTTGTTATATTATTTTAATTTTGTTCAAATACCAAACATGCCTAACATACCTGATGATCAAAAGCCTGCAATAGGTAAGGTTATTGCTCCTGCTGCATTATGGTGGTTCAGATGGTCAGCAATGTCTACAATTGTAGCGGGTATAATTTTAGCCCATTTGAATGGTTATTTAATAGACGCAATTACTTTAAATGGTAATTTTTGGGGAATTGGTGTCGGTATGTGGCTAGGAACTATTATGTGGTTTAATGTTTGGTTCGTTATTTGGCCTAGCCAACAAAAAGCTCTCGGAATGGTTGAGGTTGGCCCTGAAGAAAAAGCTGCTGCTGCAAGGACCGCAATGCTTTTTTCAAGAACAAACACCGTGCTTTCAATTCCGATGTTAATTGCAATGACAGTTCAGCAAAATCCTTTTGCATAACAAAAAAACTTTCTGTGAAGCTACCATCTATTTGATGGTAGCTTTTTCTTTGCAATTTGGCTTGCTTAAATGGATGTAGATTCTATTTATTTGTTAATAATTCCAATTTCCTTAAGTGGTTTATTATCGGGAATTATTGCTGGTTTGTTTGGTGTAGGGGGGGGTATTATTCTTGTGCCTTCTATAGTTTTTACATTAGACTATTTAAATTTTAATCCATTAATTACTATGCATATTGGTATAGCTACATCACTAATGTTAATTATACCCACTGCTATTTCTTCAGTTTTAGGGCATCATAGAATGGGAGTGGTTGATTATTCAATAATTTATCGCCTGACCCCTTCTATAGTTATTGGTTCAGTTTTAGGCGCAACAATAGCCCAGAAAATTTCAGGTGACAATTTAAGACTTCTTTTTGCATTTATGGCAATCTTTGTTTCAATTAATATGATGCGCCAAATTCAATTTGTAATAGGTAAAAAAATGCCAGAGAACATAATGTTTAATTCTGTTGCTGGTTTTATTATTGGGTCATTTTCGTCAATGGTTGGGATAGGGGGGGGAGCCTTATCAGTTCCCTTAATGAATTTTTTTTCAACGCCTCACCATCTCGCAACCGGAACAGCTTCAGCTCTGGGATTAGTTATAGCTATACCTTCTGCCATAACATATTGCTTTGCTCACTTTTCAATTTCAGATTTTCCTCCCTGGACTTTGGGGTTGGTCTCTATTCCAGTGTTTATTGTTTTTGTTCCTCTTACAATTATTGGCGCACAAATAGGAGTTAAGATTGCACATAAAATGAACGGTTTGATTTTAAGAAAGGTTTTCTCTATTTTTCTTTTCTTAATGGCATTAAGAATGATATTTGTAGCTATAAAAATTTGAGGGGAAAATGAATATTGTAATTATCTCTGGTAGTAATAGAAAAAACTCACAGTCTATCAAAGTTTCTGAGATTTGCAAAAAAGTACTAAACAAACTTTCAGCAAGCGCATCAGTAATTGATTTGCACAAAAAACCAATACCTCTTTGGGATGAATTAGAAACCAAGTCAGATTCTCATCCATTTAGAAATATTTCAAAATCTTTGATGAAAGCCATGGGATTTGTTTTTGTAGTTCCAGAATGGGGGGGTATGGCTCCTCCACAAGTTAAAAACCTTTTTCTGCTTAGCTCAAACCAAGAGCTATCACATAAACCAGGACTAATTATAACAATTTCAGCTTCAAATGGGGGTTCTTATCCTTTAGCAGAATTAAGATCATATTCATATAAAAACACCAGAATATGTTGGATGCCTGATCATGTAATAATTCGCAATGTAGGTGAATTTAAATATGAACCAGGAGAAAGAGTGTCTGAAAGAATTAATTATAGTTGTAAAATGCTTATTGAATACGCTAAAGCGTTAAAACCTATCAGAAAAATAGCAGATTTTAAAAACTTCAAAAATGGAATGTAAAAAGATAAAAATTAAACATTATTTTAAGATTTCATTTTAGCTATTTCTGGCGGGGTTTGCCATTTTAAAGTTCCAATAGAATTACAGTTCACACATTTTGAATGCCAGCTTTCAGAAGTCAATCCACAATTATTACAATTCCAACTATGTTTTCTTGGAGCTGAAAAGGCTTTTTCTAGAGCAAAACTGACTTCATTTGGATTATTATTTTTTTCAGCAATTCTGCTTTTTAACTGATAATAGAATGCGTCATAATCGTTATCAGTAATTTTATTAAGCTGACCCTCTGCTTCGCCTGTTAATCCTGCAGATAGAGCTTCGCTGGCAATAAATAATCTGGCCTCACTACTTGCATCCTCTTCTGTTAAATCTATAAGTTTAGAAATAGTCATAGAAGACCTTGGATCATTCCAAAGTAATTTTAAGGCATTGGCTATATCAGGATGAGGGTTTGATTTCCAAACTTTAGTTAGAAGGTTTAATGCTTTTTTATTATTCCCTTGAGAAATATAGATTTTTGATAAAGCTGTAACAGCAGGAATAAAGTTTATATTTTCCTTTAAAGCATGGGCGAAAGATTTTTGAGCTTCATTGTTTTGTTTTTTTTCAATGTTTAAAAATCCCATTGCAGTGTGAAGTGCAGAGCCTATAGATTGAGCTTCTTTTTCTTCAATCGCACCAATTCTTCTAGCTCTTTGAAGCGCTTCGATTGATTCAGGAAAATTCTCTTTTCTTGCCTCCATTTTTACGAGGATGGATGTGAGTTTAGGATTTCTTGGCTGAAGTGAACTAGCCTTTCTTGCATGAAATAGAGCATCATCAGTATTTAATTCTTCATTAGCAAGACGCATTAAACCTAGATGACCGTGGAAACTAGTTGCTTTTCTAGATGCTAAACTTTTAAAATATTCTTTTGCAGCACTTTTATTCCCCATGAGATGAGCCGCATGAGCAGAAAGCATTTCTGTTAAATCCTTATTTTCAAGCAATCTTTCTGCTTGTGAGGCGTATTTCTTTGCTCCTTCAACATCTCCAGCAGAAGATGCAACCAAACCATATGCTAAGGCTTGATAGCCTTTATTTTGTTTTCTGTCTTTTATTGATTTGGCTATTTGATATGGGAAATTAATTATCATTTTCCATAAATTATTAACCCATAAAATTATAGCTACAAAAACTATGAGCAATCCAATTAATAAGGATGTGGGGATGTTGGCTTTCCAACCAAGCCAAGTTATTTCCGTATTACCTTCTTGTGCAACCAAAATTGCAACCAATATACAAACAAAAGCCAAACGAAATAGCAACCAAAAAATTGAAATCATCATTGAGACAGTTTCCTTTTTTCCTGGATTAATTTTTCCATTGACTTTTCTACGTCAATCTTGAGAGAAAGTTTCTGTAACCAATTTTTTGCGGGCTTCTGCATTTTTATTGGTAGAGTATTAAAAATATCAAGTGCTATTTTCAAATTATTTTCTTTAATCGCTTTTTCAATTTGAGCTACTTTGTCATTAGGTAATGACCCTTCAGAACCATCAGCAGGTCTTAACTGAGTTGTTTTGACTAACCAATTGTAGACTTTTTCTCGCCAAGTATCATTTTTTAAGGGCAATTCTATTAAAATTTCAGGTAAAATCATTTCAAATTCTTTATAAATTTGTTTATTAGTAAAGGGTGAGTTTGAAAATTTTGACAAAACATCATTTTCTTTAGAAAAATTTTTCAGAAAACCCATCTCACTTTTTTGGATTAAATCATATAATTGATTATCCCATTGTTTGTCATTTAATAACATTTCATAAAGTAAAACGAATGGTTGGTCACGATTGAATAGATCACCACTCTTATTGGTTGGTTTCTTAATATCTAATTTTAAAGTATTTGAAATAGTTTGCTGATTTAATTCTCTGAACTGTTCTAATTCTTTGTTAAATTCATTTATTTTTAAATTAATCAAAGATAATTCATTGAACAAAGTCTCTTCTTTTTGTTCTGAACCAAAGCTAAATTCTTTAAGTGAATTTAGTTGGCCATCAATATCTTTAAATCTTTCAGATAATTCTTTAACCTTTTTTTCTATAGAATTAATAATTTTCAATTGATTTGAAAAATTATTTTGGAATTCATTATCAATTTCATCTTTTATAATTTTGATATTTTCATTCTTTAAAACTTGATAGTTTTTTTCATTTAACCAAGAAAAAATATAATAGCCTAAAAAAATACCAATGAAAATTAAAACAATAATTGAAATCATTAAATAAAATATTTTAAATGAATTATTCTTTAGAGGAACATTTTCATTTTTATCTGGATTTGTTTTTATGTGATTTTTTTTCATTATTTTAAAAACCTTTAAAAACCTTAATAGCTTTCGCTAAGACTGAAGCCCGCCTCTTTCTTTTTGCAACAAAGCATTTTAAACCTTCCTGTGTAGAGAGTAATTCAGCAATATCATGATTGATAGTGACAAAAGAAATTGATTTTATATAGTTTAAAAGCTTTTCGTTTTTAACTAAATTTAGCCATATTTCAGCACTCCTCGTTGAAAAAAATAGTATTACTTTAACTCTTCCTTTTTTTATTAACTGTTTGGATTTAAAATCAATGGCTTGATTTGGACTTGTAAAATATACATTTTCTCTATCAACTGAAATATTATTTTTTTTTAGTTCATTTGAAAAACTTTCAGAAGCATCTTTACTGGTAATCCATAAAACTTTTGAGTTTTTCTTAAGATTGTCTACTATTTTTTTTGACAATTGTAGACTGTCACTATTACCGACAAAAATTTTCTTACCTCCATGTTCTCTAACAATTTTGGCTGTTGAACTCCCGACGCAGAAGAAGGTTGTGTTTTGATTTTTATATTCACTTAATGCTATTTTTACAGCATGTCTGCTAGTAAAAATTATAGCATCATATTTAAAATTGATAATGCTAGATTTGTTATATTTAATCACCATGCTTGGAGAGGGGTAAGCTTTAATACCTTTTCGTTTTAAAACGTTGCAATCACTTAAAGCATCTAATGTCGGCCTTGTTGAAAGAATACAGTTTTGGAATTGATTAAAATCTTTCATTCCTATTGACCTTAGAAAGTATAGTTTTTGCTAGTTTTTCTCCTAA
>MDSZ01064035.1_pt1 | contig 19112 bp, 17 predicted proteins | sample 811201 | NCBI WGS metagenome assembly MDSZ01 (sample SAMN05326647, study PRJNA326480) | marine metagenome | isolation source: seawater | place: Indian Ocean: North | collected 2010
CATTCAAGTATTTACCTAAAAATGCAAAAATATACATAAATTATTTAGAAAAATTTGTTCAAGCTAAAGTATCTAGTATATCAACTAGTCCAGAAAGAAATGATACAATTCTTGTTGAGGATCCTTTTAAAGTTTAATTAGCAGGAAGTAAATTTTTAGATCTAGCAGAATTAAGCATATGTTTTTGCAACTTTTCAAAAGCTTTGTTTTCAATTTGTCTAATTCTCTCTCTGCTGATTTTAAATCTTTTGCTAAGATCTTCTAATGTAACAGGATCATCAGTTAATCTTCTTGAATATAAAATTTCTTTTTCTCTATCATTTAAAATTTTGATTGAGTCTTTCAATAAATCTTTCCTTTGTTCCATTTCCTCTTGTTGAGCTAACTTTAGTTCTTGATCCATGTCTTTATCTACTACCCAATCTTGCCATTCCTCTCCGTCTTCTCCAATTGGTGTGTTGAGAGATTGTTCTTTACCTGACAATCTCCTGTTCATGGAAACTACCTCATCCTCACTAACATCTAATTTGTTTGCAATTGTTTTTACGTCATTATCCCTAAGATCACCTTCGGACGTAGGTGCTATTTGGTTTTTTAATTTTTTTAGATTAAAAAATAATTTTTTTTGAGCAGTTGTAGTTCCGATTTTAACAAGACTCCATGACTTTAGTATGTATTCTTGTATAGATGCTTTTATCCACCACATAGCATAAGTAGCCAATCTAAATCCTTTCTCTGGCTCAAACTTTTTTACAGCTTGCATCAATCCTACATTTCCTTCTGATATCATTTCATTCAGCGGCAATCCATAGCCTTTATAGCCCATTGCAATTTTTGCGACTAATCTTAAATGACTTGTAACAAGTTTTTCAGCAGACTTAATGTTTCCAGTTGATCTCCAATTTTTAGCTAACATATACTCTTCCTCAGCATCTAACATTGGAAATTTTTTAATTTGTGCTAAATATGCAGATAATGATCCATCACCAGATATAACGGGAACATTGTAATTTGTTTTTTTCATTGCATATTTATTTAATAAAAAAATTAATTTTTACAATATTTATTTTCAAGAATTTTCTAGTTTTTTTAATATTTCTCTCAATTCAATAGGTAATTTAGACTCAAAATACAATTTTTTGTTGTTCCTTGGATGAATAAACCCAATATTTTTTGCATGTAAAAATTGCCTGTCTAAATTTTTTATAAGATTTACAATATCGTAATTTGTATTTTTTAATTTTTTGAATCTTTTTTTGTAATGTTTATCTCCTAAAATAAAATTTCCTTTATTGCTTAAATGTACTCTTATTTGATGGGTTCTACCTGTTTCTAGTCTGCATTCAACTAAACTAAATGTAGGAATTCTTTCTTTTTCAAAAACTTTTATGGTTTTATAATTAGTTATCGCTTTCTTACCTTTGGTCATACTTACTTCCATCAATTGTCTATTTTTTTTACTTCTAGTGATAAAGTTTTCTATTTTGCCTGTCTGAGGTCTTAGCTTACCCCAAACTAAAGCTATATACACTCTCTCTACTGAGTGATCTCGAAATTGATTTGATAGTTTAATATGTGCTAAATTATTTTTTGCAATTACTATTAATCCAGATGTATCTTTATCAATTCTATGTACTATCCCAGGTCTGAATTTCTCACCTACGTCGGATAAATTTTTTTTATTATATTTAACAAGAGCATTGACTAAAGTTTTGTCATAATTGCCTGCACCAGGGTGCATTGAGATACCTGCTTGTTTATTAATGATTATTAAATCCTCATCCTCAAATTTAATATCTAATCTATAGTCAAATGGTTTTAGAGTAATTTCTTTATTTTCAATTACCTTTAAATATATTCTATCCCCTATTTTCACTTTTTTTGATGGATCACTTACGATCTCATCATTTACTTTTAAAAGTTTATTTAATATGAGCTCTTTAATTTTTGTTCTACTTAAATTTTCAAATTTTTTGCTTAAGTAAAAGTCAATTCTCTGATTTTCTTTAATATTTTTAGCAACAAAATTAATGATATTATCCATAATTTATATTATTAATATAAAATGCGTCTGTAGCTCAACTGGATAGAGCGCCAGATTTCGGCTCTGGAGGTTCAGGGTTCGACTCCTTGCAGGCGCACCAACAATTAATTTTATTTAAAAAAATCATTCTCCCATATTTACTAATGTTCCTTTTTTTCTCGCGCCGTAAAAAGAGTAATAAAATACTGCTACAGAGATTGAAAAGTAAAATATATTTAATAACAAAGCATAAATTATATTATCATAATTTACTATGTTATTTACTAATATTGATCTAGACTCCTCAAAAATATATACCAAAGGCAAAAACTTTGAAATTATTTGTAGCCACTCAGGTAGTATTGATAAAGGGTAATATACACAACCAAGAGGAGCTAACAAAAATAATGATGACCAAGCCGTATTTTCAAAAGCTGGACCAAATCTCAAAAGTCCAGAAGTAACTAATATTCCTAAGGTTGTTCCAAACAAATACAGACTTATAAATAATAATATTAATGCAGGTCCCATTTTTAATATTGAAACTCCAAATAAAGGACTCATTAACAAAATCGCTGGAACTATACCAATTAATGTTCTTATTAAAGCTGTGCTGGTCAGTGCTACTATTATTTCACTTATTTTTAAAGGAGCAACAAATAAATTTGTAAAGTTTCTACTCCAGATTTCTTCCAAAAATAACATATTAAAACTAATACTAGATCTGAAAAGGAAGTCGTAAAGTATTGCACAGCTTAGTATAACACCAACCGTATTTGTATAATAGTCACTATACATGGTAAAAAATTTTGAAATAAAGCCCCATAATATAATTTGAATAGTTGGCCAGTAAATTAAATCTAATATTCTCGGAAATGATCCCTTAATTAAGTAAAGGTGTCGTATAGATAAAGCATACATTCTATTTAAATTCATAATTATTCTCTTACAATTTTCAAAAAAGTATCCTCAAGATTAATTCTACCATGTTTTGAAATTAAATCCTTACAGGTTCCTTGATCAATAATTATTCCATCCTTCATCATCATAACTTTCGAACAAAGTCTTTCTACTTCGTTCATATTATGCGATGCAAGTAAAATAGTTGTTTTATTTTTTATTGAATAATTCTCAATATAAGACCTTATATAATCACCAGTATCTGGATCTAGACTAGCAGTTGGTTCATCTAATAATAGAATTTCTGGATTGTTGATCAGTGATTTTGCAAGTGAAACTCTATTTTTTTGGCCAGATGACAATTCTCCAGTTTTTCTATTTTTCAATTCTTTAAGATTTAAGTCCTCAACCAATTCTTCAATTCTAAGATTTAAATCCTTAACACCATATAATCTTCCATAAACTACTAAATTTTCTTTTACTGTAAGCTTTTTTGGTAATTCTACATATGGCGATATAAAATTCATTTTTTCAAGAACTTCGATTCTATTAGTTTCATTTTCAACATTTTTCCCTTTAACTAATATTTGACCTGTTGTTGGTTTTATTAGTCCCAATATCATTCCTATAGTCGTAGTTTTTCCACAACCATTAGGTCCAAGAAGACCAATTATCGATCCAGTATCTATCTTAAAATTTAAATTTTTTACAGCTTTAAAATCTTTATAACTTTTATTTAAATTTTTTATTTCGATGCTCATTTAGATGATGCTCTCCTTAGCCTATCATTAATTGTATGACCAATTCCTGATTTTGGTATTTTAACTACTTCAATAAGTTTATAATTCTTTTTCTTAATCTTTCTAAGAATTTTGTAAAGGTTTTTTCCTGCCTCAGTTAAGTCGCCATTTTTTGAGAGATAAAAAAAATTTTTATTTTTAACCTTTTTTTTCCTAATAAGGATGTGAGCACTATTCTTTTTTGGGAATTTTATATTCATTTTAATTGGAATACCAGGCGAATAGTGAAGGTTGTTTTGTCCAGGAAATTTATAATTATTTTTAAATTTGTAGGTAAGATTTAAATTTAAAGTTTTATTTATATTATTAAGATTTAACCCTCCAAGTCTAATAATTTTTGGTCTAGCAGTAAGATCTATAATCGTAGATTCTAATCCAACACGTGATCTACCACCATCAAGAACATATTTTATTTTATTACCAAATTCTTCTATTACATCTTGTTTTGTTACTGGGCTAATACTAGAATATTTGTTTGCACTTGGTGCGGCTAAAGGAAAATTAACTTGCTTTAAAAGTAGTTTAGCTTTTGAGTGGCTAGGAAATCTAACTGCGAGTGTTTTTTTTCTATTAGTAACATTCTTTGAAATTTTGCTACTTTTTTTTAACTTTAGAATAAAAGTTATAGGTCCAGGACAAAACTTCTTAAATAGTTTATTAAAATAACTGTTTAAGTGACAATCTTTTTTTAAAGTTTTCAAATCATAATAATGAACAATTAAAGGATTAGTTTTTGGTCTTTTTTTCAATTTAAAAATTTTTGACGTTGCAATATCTGAATATGCATTTGCTGCAAGCCCATATACTGTTTCTGTAGGTATTCCAATACACTCTTTTTTTTTTAAAAAATTTACCGATTTTTTAATACTGGAATTATTAATTTTCATGTATTAATTAGGTATTTAATATGAATGATAAAAATTTACTAGATGATATTAATAATAAATCATTAAGTGAACTTACAGAATTAGTAGATAAATTACTGCGAAAATTAGAAAAAGAAAAAAATTTGGAAAATTCAATTGTAGACTACCAAAAAATAATAGCACTTAATAATTTAATACAAAAAAAATTTCAAAAAACTGCTAGAGAAATATCTGAAGAAACTAACAATAAAATTAAAAGTATTTTAAGGAAATGAAAACAAAATTGCAAAAGGTTGCGAGAGATATTAATAACTATTTAAATAAATTTTTAGTTGAACAAAATAAGTCTGGTCTTTTACTTTCTATGAAGTACGGGTTATTGCCAGGAGGTAAAAAAATAAGATCTAAATTGCTGATAGATGTAGGAAAAATATTTAAAGTTAAATATCAAACATTAATAAAAATAGGTGCAGCTATTGAATGTATACATGCTTATTCATTAATTCATGATGATCTCCCATGCATGGATGATGATAATATTAGAAGAGGTAAATTAACAACACATAAAAAGTTTGGCGAGTCTACAGCAATATTAGCAGGAAACTCCTTGTTAACAATTAGTTTTGAAATTTTAAGTTCTGTTCAGATTAAAATACCAAGCAACCAAAAAATTCAGATAATAAATATGATATCTAAATGTGCTGGCCATTCAGGAGTTGCTGGTGGACAATTTTTGGATTTAGATTATGAAAATAAAAGAGTTTCCAAAAAAAAGATAATCGATATGCAAAGAAAAAAAACTGGTATGCTTTTTCAATTTTGTTGTTCAGTACCAGTTATATTGTCAAAGCAAAAAAAATATATAAGTAAATTTGCAAAAATAGGTTCAGATATAGGATTATTATTCCAAATAACTGATGATCTAATAGATTATAAAGGAATATCCAAAGAAGTAGGTAAAAAAACTAGAAAAGATATAAAAAAAGGTAAGGCAACTTTAATAAGTTTACTTGGATATAAAAATACTATTAATTACTCTATTATGTTAAAAAACAAGATATTTAAAGAATTAGATTACTTTGGAAATAGATCCAGTGATCTTAAAGAAACATTAGAATTTGTAGTATTGAGAAGTAAATGAAAAAATATAAATTTTTAGACAATATAAATTTTCCTAATGATTTAAGAAAACTCAAAAAAAAAGAATTAAAGGTTCTAGCTAAAGAATTAAGAGAGGAAATGATTAGTGCTGTTTCCGAAACCGGTGGTCATTTAGGTGCAGGTTTAGGAGTAGTAGAACTGACAGTTGCTCTGCACTATATATTTGATACTCCAAAAGATAAACTAATTTGGGATGTAGGTCATCAAGCATACCCGCATAAAATTTTAACAGGAAGAAAAGATAAAATCAGAACTTTAAGAAAAGGAAATGGACTTTCAGGATTTACAAAAAGATCAGAGAGCGAGTATGACCCTTTTGGAGCTGCGCATAGCTCTACATCGATATCATCTGGCCTCGGAATAGCAATAGCAAATAAGTTGTCTAAAAAATCTTGCAATGTGATATCTGTTATTGGTGATGGCGCGATAAGTGCCGGAATGGCATATGAAGCTATGAATAATGCTGGCGCGAGTAAAACTAAAATCATAGTAATTTTAAATGACAATGATATGTCAATTTCAAAACCAGTGGGTGCAATGAGAGGTTATTTAGCAAAAATTTTATCTGGAAAAATCTACTTTAGTTTCAGAGAAACAATTAAATTGATTATATCAGCTTTTTCAAAAAGATTTTCAAAAAAAGCAGGTAAAGCTGAGGATTTTTTAAGATCAGCAGTTACTGGAGGTACATTATTTAATTCTATGGGCTTCTATTATGTAGGACCGGTAGACGGACATGACATGGACGCTTTGCTACCAGTATTACAAAATGCTAAAGAAGTTAATTATGAAGGTCCTATTATGATTCACGTAAAAACACAAAAAGGCAAAGGATATAGTTTTGCTGAAAAATCCGAGGATAAATATCATGGTGTATCAAAATTTAATATAAATACAGGAAAGCAAGAAAAAAAAAATTCAAGTATACCATCATATACTAAAGTATTTGCCAATACATTAATCCAACACGCAGAGAATGATAGCAAAGTTGTAGGTATAACAGCTGCTATGCCCTCAGGCACTGGTATGGATTTATTCGGTAAAAAATTTCCAAATCGTATGTTCGATGTTGGCATTGCCGAACAACATGCTGTAACATTTGCAGCTGGTTTAGCAACAGAAGGTTATAAACCTTACGCAGCTATATATTCAACTTTTTTACAAAGAGCATATGATCAAGTTGTTCATGATGTTGCTATACAAAGTTTGCCAGTAAGATTTGCTATAGATAGAGCTGGACTGGTGGGTGCTGATGGACCGACTCATGCTGGTTCATTTGATATAACATACCTTTCTACACTACCTAATTTTGTGGTGATGGCTGCTAGCGATGAAGCAGAGCTAGTTAAAATGGTAAATACTTCAATTGACATAAATGATAGACCCAGTGCTTTCAGATATCCAAGAGGAAACGGTCTAGGAGTTAACTTACCAAAAATTGATGAGAAATTGCCCATTGGAAAGGGTCGCGTTATTAAAGAGGGAAAAAAAATTGTGATTTTAAATTTCGGTGCAAGATTGAATGAAGTTTTATTGACAAGAGAAAGTTTAATGAAAAAAGGTATAAATATTACAGTGATTGATGCAAGATTTGCAAAACCACTCGATGAAAAACTTATTTGGCAAATCGCTAACGATCATGAAATATTAATTTCAATAGAGGAGGGCTCAATTGGCGGTTTTGGTTCTCATGTATCGCAATTTTTATCAGAAAAAAACTTTTTAGATAATAAGTTAAAATTTAGATCTATGATTTTTCCAGATAAATTTATTGATCAAGATAAACCTGAACAAATGTATAAATACGCTGGTTTAGACAGCGAAAGTATTACGGAAAAAATATTAGATACTATAAATTCAAAAGTAATTCTTAAAAAAATAAATTAATTACATTGAGCATTATTCATTAGTAAATGATCTAATAATACACAATTCATCATTGCTTCACCAATTGGAACTGCTCTAATTCCCACGCAAGGATCATGTCTACCTTTTACTGATATAGAAGTATTCTTTCCAAACTTATCGATTGTTTTTCTAGAAGTAAGAATAGACGAAGTAGGTTTTACAGCAAATGATACTTTTATCTCTTGTCCTGAAGAGATTCCTCCAAGTATTCCACCAGCATGATTAGATTTAAAATTTACTTTTTTTCCATTTTGATTAATTTCATCTGAGTTTTCTTCTCCTGTTAATTGTGCAGAATTCATTCCTGATCCAATATTAACACCTTTGACGGCATTTATGCTCATCATTGCTGCGGCGATGTCCATATCTAGCTTAGAGTAAATAGGAGCGCCTAGACCAACAGGAACACCTCTAGCTCTTACTTCAATTATAGCTCCACAAGATGAACCAGACTTTCTTATGCTAAGTAAATATTTTTCCCAAAGTTTTATAACAGACTTATCTGGGCAAAATAATGGATTTTTTCTTATATAATTATCATTCCAATTTTTATGATCACAACCAAGAATTCCGAGTTGTGTAACAGCTCCAATAACTTTAAACTTATTTCCTAATTTCTTTTGCAGAACTTTTTTTGCAACAGCTCCAGCTGCTACTCTTGAAGCAGTTTCTCTAGCAGATTGACGACCACCACCTCTATAATCCCTAATGCCGTATTTCTTAAAGTAAGTAAAATCTGCGTGCCCAGGTCTAAACTTATTTTTTATTGTTTCATAATCTCGAGACTTCATATCTTGGTTGTATATAATCATTGAGATTGGAGTACCCGTGGTTTTTCCCTTAAATACTCCAGATAAGATAGATACCTTATCTTCTTCTTTTCTTTGGGTAGTAAACTTTGATTGTCCAGGTTTTCTTTTATTAAGTTCAAATTGAATATCCTCCTGTTTTAAGGATATATTTGGTGGACATCCGTCAACCACACACCCTATTGCTGGACCATGTGATTCTCCCCAAGTAGTAAAACGAAATATTTTTCCAAATGTGTTAAAAGACATAAATATATTATATAAGTTATTTTGTTAAAATTATGAATCAAAAAAATTCTTTAGGACTAAATATTTGCTTCGGTGATACTGATAATCCGATAGATTTATTTAAAAATTGGTTTGATGAGGCAAAAAAAACCGAGATAAATGATCCAAATGCTGTCGCGATCGCAACATCAGATATTAATTCAGTGCCATCGGTTAGAATGGTTCTGCTTAAAGATTTTAGTTCAGCAGGATTTGTTTTTTATACAAATCTTAATAGTAAAAAAAGTGGAGATTTAAAAATTAACCCATACGCATCAATGTGTTTTCATTGGAAGAGTTTACTTAGGCAGATAAGAATAGTTGGAAAGATAAATTCAGTAGACAAAAATGATGCTGATGAATATTTTAAATCTAGAGCTTATGGTAGTAGAATTGGAGCTTGGGCCTCAAATCAAAGTCAAACTTTAAAAAATAGAGATGAGCTATACAATAGGATAGAAGAATTTAAAAAAATGTATCCAGACAAAAACAATGTGCCCAGACCTTCATATTGGTCTGGATGGAATTTAAATCCTGAAACAATAGAATTTTGGGTTGACGGCGAAAACAGAATTCATGAAAGACTTCAATATATAAAAACTAATAAAGGTAATTGGGAAAAGAATTTGCTTAGTCCTTAAAAAGACCTTCCTAAACTAAAGTACGTCAGACTCTTTAAAATTTCTTTTTCCTTGCTATCTTCAAAAATGTTTAAAGAGTTTGAGGCAATATTTATAAAATATTCTGCTTTTTTATAACAATCATTTATTATCTTATATTTATTTATCATTTCTAAAACTCTACTTAGATCATATTTGTTTCTTTCCTTTTTATCAAAAATTTTAGATAGCTCGTTTTTTTCTTTATTATTTATTTTTTGATATAATAAAATTATTGGCAATGTTACTTTACCCTCAAAAAAATCATTACCTATTTTCTTTCCAAAAATTTTAAGTTCTGAATTATAGTCTAAAGTATCGTCTGCAATCTGAAATGTAAGACCTAAATTTTTACCATACGAATATAATGCATCTTTAGTTTTATTTTCTTTTTTTGACAATATTGCTCCAACTTTAGTTGATGCTGCGAATAAGGATGCAGTTTTCCACGAAATTATTTTCAAATATGTTTCTTCCAAAATATCTATTTCTTTATTATGTTGTAATTGTAGTACCTCACCCTGTGAAATTTCAGCAGAGGTTGAAGACAAAAGTTTTAATATTTCCAAATCTCCATCATCAACCATCATTTCAAAACATCTACTTAATAAATAATCTCCAACTAGTATCGATGATTGATTACCCCAGACACTGTTAAGTGTTTTTTTTCCTCTTCTTACTTCACCATTATCAATTACATCATCATGCATCAATGTAGCTGCGTGTATTAACTCAACACAAGCTGATAGATTTATATCTCTTCCACCCTTTAAATAACCACACAACTTTGCTGACCCCAAAGTTAACAAAGCCCTTATTCTTTTTCCACCTGTATTAAAGTGGTATTTTGTCATTTCGTCTACTAAATCAACTTTACTTGATAGTTTTTGTTTTATTTTTTCATCCACAAGAATTAACTTATCTTCAACAGAACTTTTTAACTCTGAATAAGAGTTGTTAATCTTGCTTTTTAATTGAACTACTGTACCCATAACGCGAAGGTATTATAATAATATCATTAATATACTATTCAATTGACGCACCCAAAACTTCAACTATAAGTAGACTTTATATTCATTAAAAAATTTAATAAGCATATTTATGATTTCATTTTTCAAAAAAAAAAAAATTGTACCTCTTATTAAGCTATCTGGAGTTATTGGAAATGTTGGAAAATTCAAACAAGGTATTGCATTATCAGGCCTAGAAGAAATAATTAAAAAAGCATTTTCTATTAAAAAATCACCAGCAGTTGCAATTTCAATAAATTCACCTGGTGGATCACCTGTTCAATCACATCTTGTTCATGATTTTATTAGATATCATGCAAAAAAAAATAAAAAAAAAGTTATAGTATTTGCGGAGGATGTTGCTGCCTCAGGTGGGTATTTAATTTCCTGTGTTGGTGATGAGATCTATGCAAATCAAAGCTCAATTGTTGGATCAATAGGAGTTATATACTCTTCTTTTGGATTTAAAGATTTAATTGAAAAAATTGGAGTACAGAGACGAGTCTATACCGCAGGTAAAAATAAAAGTACCCTAGACCCGTTTTTGGATGAAAAAAAAGAGGATATAGATAGATTAAAAAGCATACAAACAGATCTTCATAAAAATTTTATTAAAGTAGTAACAGATAGTAGATCCAAAAAACTTAATACAGATAGTGGTATTGAATTGTTTAGTGGAGAATTTTGGTCTGGAAAGAAAGCTCTCGAATTAGGATTAATTGATGGTATTGGAAATGCGAATGATATTTTAAGAGAAAAATATGGTGAAGACGTCATTATTAAAAATTTTGAAAAAAGCAAAAGTTGGTTAGCCAGAAAATTATCTTCAGAGTCATACGTGGAAAAATTAATAAATACTATTGAGGAAAAATCTATCTGGCAAAAATATGGTTTTTAAAAAAAAAAAATTTTTTACATTTCAAGATACAATTTTTAAACTTCAAAATTATTGGAGTAAAAATGGGTGTATTATTTTACAACCATATGATATTGAAGTTGGAGCAGGTACATTTCATCCAGCTACAACACTTAAAGCTCTTGGTTCTAAACCATGGAAAGCGTCATATGTACAACCTTCGCGTAGACCTACAGATGGTAGATATGGTGAAAATCCAAACAGACTTCAGCATTATTATCAATTTCAAACAATCATTAAACCGTCTCCAGATAATATAAAAAAATTATTTTTAAATAGTCTTAACGTTATTGGAATAGACCAACAAAAACATGATATCAGATTTATAGAGGATGATTGGGAGAGTCCAACCTTGGGCGCAGCAGGTTTAGGGTGGGAGGTATGGTGTGATGGTTTGGAAATAGCACAATTTACGTATTTCCAACAGATGGCGGGTTTTCAGTGTGACCCCATATCTGTTGAGATCACTTATGGTTTAGAAAGAATTTGCATGTTTACACAGAAAAAAAAAAATGTTTTTAATCTTGTTTGGAACGATAATGGGGTTACCTATAAAGATGTATTTTATCAATCTGAAAAAGAATTTTCTAAATATAATTTCGAATTAGCAAATACGAAGAATTTGTTTATTACATTTGATATTCTTGAGGACGAAGCAAAAAATTTATTAAAATACAATCTGCCACTCCCAGCCTACGATCAATGTTTAAAAGCTAGCCATGTATTTAATATTTTAGATGCTAGGGGTGCTATAGGTATAGCACAAAGATCAGATTACATATCTAAAATAAGAAATATGGTAAAAGGAGTAGGAGAATTGTGGCTAGAGGATAATAAATAAATGTCAGAGTTTTTTTTAGAATTATTTAGTGAAGAAATGCCTCCAAACTTACAAATCTCCGCTAGAAACAATTTAGTAAAAAATTTTAGTGAATATTTTGAACAAGAAAAAATTAAATATGACCAAACCTTTTTTTCGTTATCTACTCCAAATAGGTTAATAATTTATTTTAAAAATATTCAAGATGAGATAATAAAAAAATCTAGACATATAAGAGGACCAAATATAAATGCTTCAGATGAGGCTTTAAAAGGTTTTTTAAACTCAAATAAAATTACTAAAGAAAAAGTTACTAAAGAAAAAACAGAAAAAGGTGAATTTTACTTTTACACAGTTCCTCAAAAAAGAATAAAAACACAAAAATTACTAGAGGAAAATATAGCTATTTTGTTATCAAAAATTAGATGGAAAAAATCGATGAAGTGGGGTGATTACGATTTATTATGGGGGAGACCACTTAAGTCTATAATGGCATTATATGGTGGTAAAACTTTAAGTTTTTGTTTTCATCATTTAAAAAGTTCAAATAAAACATTTATCGAAAAAGACTTGGAGAATAAATCGAAAATTTTTAAAGATTTTATCTCCTATAAGAAATTTTTTAGCAAACAAAAAATAATTATAGATAATAACGAGAGAAAAAAATATATTGAAGATACCCTCATAAAATTATCAAAATTAAAAAATTTTAAAATACATATAAAAGATCAACTTATTGAGGAAGTAACAAATATCTTGGAAAGCCCTAAAATTTTATTATGTTCATTTGACAATCGATTTCTTGATTTGCCAAAGGAGTTAATAATTTCCACAATTGAATATCATCAAAAGTTCTTTTTGCTTCATGATCAAAAATCTAAATTAACAAATAAGTTTTTTGCAGTTGCTAATCGTCAAGATAATGATGACATAATTAAAAGTGGTTATGAAAATGTGGTTGATGCGAGATTATCAGATGCAGAATATTTTTGGAAAATAAACAAATCTAGAAATATGATAAAGCAGGTATCAAAGCTACAAGATATTAATTATTTCAAAGGTTTGGGAAGTTACTTAGATAAAGTACAAAGATTAAAAAAACTGAGTGGGCTCATATCTGATGAATTATTAATAAGCAAAGAAAAAATTGAACTTGCATCAACTATATCAAAAGTTGATTTGTTAAGTGAATTAGTTAACGAGTTTCCAGAGTTACAAGGAATTCTAGGTGGATATTATGCTGAGTTCCAAGGATTTGATAAAGATGTAAGTCAATCAATTAAAGAACAATATTTGCCTTCTGGCGCGGATACCAGAGTTCCAAAAAATAATTACAGTATAACATTATCAATAAGTGATAGAATAGATACTTTAGTAGGTTTTTTTGGATTGAATATTATTCCAACTAGCTCAAAAGACCCTTACGCACTTAGAAGATTAGCCATAGGTTTGATAAGAATAATAATTGATAATAAAAAAAATATTAAACTGAAAGAATTAATAAATTTTTCCTGTCAGCTTTATAATGAGAATTTAGATAAATTTGATAACAAAATAATCTTAGAAAAACTATCAAATTTTATTTTAGATAGACTAAAAAACTTTATGAGAGAAAAAGAAATTAGACAAGATATAATTGAAACCTCTTTAATAAATTTTAATTTAAATAATATTTTAGAAATTTATATTAAAGCATCCAAATTAAATAAAATTATAAATAAAGAAATTGGAATAGAATTAATAAAAAGTTACAAAAGATCTTTTAACATTTTAATTTCTGAGACCAAAACAATTGATATCTCAAATTTAAATTCAGTTGACCCTGCATTATTTAACAACGATTATGAAAAAGATTTGTATAAAAAATTAAACTATATAAGAAAAAACTTTACTAATATTAATATTGAAAATGACTATGATGCACAACTAATGCTTCTTTTTTCAGCAAAACAAGAAATAACAAAATTTTTTGAAAATGTAATGATAAACGATATTGACGAGAACATAAAAAAAAATAGATTATTATTATTAAAACTAGTTTGCAAAACTTACGATAATTATTTGAGCTTTGAAAAATTGAGGTTAAAAAATGAAGAAATTAGTATTTAGCTTTAAATCAAATTTTATTAAAAAAACAAAATACCCAAAAAATATACTAGGCGGCAAAGGTTTCAATCTAGCAGAAATGGGAAAAAAAGGGTTCCCTGTCCCATCAGGATTTACAATATCGACTGAAGTTTGTGATTTATTTTACAAAAACAATAAAAAAATTAATAAAAATATTTTAAATCAGATTAGTCGTGAGTTAAAAAAAATTGAAAAAGATTTAGGAAAGAAATTTGGAGAACTTAAAAACCCATTACTATTATCAGTAAGATCTGGTGCACGAGTTTCAATGCCCGGTATGATGGATACTATTTTAAATTTAGGTCTTAATGATAGAACAGTAAAAGCTTTAGCTAGACGAACTAAAAATCAAAGATTTGCAAATGATAGTTATAGAAGATTTATCCAAATGTACTCTAATGTAGTGCTAAATATTGAAAATTACAAATTTGAGGATTTAATTGAAAATTATAAATTAACCAAAGGTGTTTTGTTAGATACAGATTTATCATCTAATGATTGGGATGCTTTAATTTCTGATTTTAAAAATTTGGTTAAAAGTGAGACAAATAGAGAATTTCCACAAGACGTTAATAAACAATTAATAGGCGCAATTTGTGCAGTTTTTTTATCTTGGGAAAGTAAAAGAGCAATAACTTACAGAAAAATAAATAATATTCCTTCAAGTTGGGGAACTGCAGTAAATGTACAAGCAATGGTATTTGGAAATATGGGAGATGATTGCGCTACTGGCGTAGCATTTACTAGAAATCCATCCACAGGACAAAATGAAATTTATGGTGAATATTTAATTAATGCTCAAGGCGAGGATGTAGTTGCAGGCACCAGAACTCCTCAATACATTACAAAAAAACTAAAAATTAAAACTAATTCTAAACAAAAATCACTTGAGGAAAAAATGCCTAAAGTATTTAAACAATTAAAACAATTCTTAAAATCTTTAGAAAAATATTACAAAGATATGCAAGATGTAGAATTTACTATTGAAAATAATAAGTTGTGGATCCTGCAAACTAGATCAGGAAAAAGGACTGCAAAGTCTGCAATTAAAATTGCTGTTGATATGGTTAAAGAAAAATTAATTTCAAAAAAAGAGGCTTTGTTAAGAATAGACCCAGCATCCCTTGATAATTTATTACACCCTTCTATTGATGAAAAAAGCAACATTAAAACAATAGCAAAAGGGTTACCAGCGTCACCCGGAGCAGCAAGTGGAAAAGTTGTTTTTACCTCTGAAGAGGCAGAAAGATTAAACTTAATGATGCAAGATACTATTCTGGTCAGAGTAGAGACGTCACCAGAGGACATAAATGGTATGCATGCAGCTAAGGGAATTTTAACTTCAAGAGGCGGTATGACTAGTCATGCAGCTGTTGTAGCAAGAGGCATGGGAAGACCATGTGTATCTGGATCAAGTGAAATAGAAATAGATTACAAAAACAAAAATTTTAAATCAAATAACCATATTGTAAATGAGGGTGAATTAATAACTATAGATGGAACTACTGGCAGAGTCATATTAGGCGAGGTAGAAACAGTAAAACCTGATATAAGCGGTGATTTTTTAAAAGTTATGAATTGGGCAGATAATTTTAGAAAATTAAAAATAAGAACTAACTCTGAAACTCCACAAGATACTAAAACAGCACGTGAATTTGGTGCCGAGGGAATTGGTTTATGTAGAACAGAGCATATGTTTTTTGATGAGGATAGAATTTTATCTGTAAGGGAAATGATACTTTCTAAATCCAAAGAAGATAGAGATAAGGCTTTGTTGAAATTGTTGCCATATCAGAGAGAAGATTTTGTAAAAATTTTTAAAATTATGAAAGGTTTGCCGGTGACTGTAAGATTATTAGACCCACCACTTCACGAATTTTTACCTAAAAATAAAGATGAAGTCTTAAGTGTTGCAAATTCATTAAATTTAACATTTGAAGAGGCTCATAAAAGAATTACTGAACTGCATGAACAAAACCCAATGTTAGGTCATAGAGGGTGCAGACTTGCAATATCTTTTCCTGAAATATATGAAATGCAATGCAAAGCAATTTTTCAGGCATTAGCTGAATGTAAAAAGAAAAATATAAAATCAATAATTCCTGAAATTATGATACCACTAGTATCAACAGAAGCTGAGATTAAAATTATGAAAAATTTAGTTATAAGAGTTGCAAAAGAGGTGGAAAAAAAAACTAATTCAAAATTAAAATTTTTGGTAGGGACTATGATCGAACTACCTAGAGCTGCTATAAAGGCTAAAGAAATTGCTAAACATGCTGAGTTCTTTAGTTTTGGAACAAACGATTTAACCCAAACTACTTTTGGCATAAGTAGAGATGACAGTGGCAAATTTTTAAACGATTATATTGAAAATAAAATTTTTGATATTGACCCGTTCGTTTCTATTGATGAGGGAGTAGGCAGTTTAATTGAAATGGCCTCAGAAAATGGAAAAAAACAGAATAAAAAAATAAAACTAGGAATCTGTGGAGAGCATGGAGGGGATCCCAAGAGTATAAATTTCTGTTCTAAAATTGGTCTAAACTATGTATCGTGCTCACCATATAGAGTGCCAGTTGCTAGATTATCAGCCGCTCAGGCCGAGATTAAGAAATAATTATATCTCCAATTTAAAATCTAAAGAGTTTGAACTATGTGTTAAGCTACCAATTGATACTCTATCAATTCCGGTCGACGCAATTTTCTTAATATTATTTAAATTTATTCTGCCAGAGGCTTCAATTTCATATTTATTTTTGCAAATTTTTATTGCAGCAATTAAGTTTTTTGGACTCATATTGTCAAGAAGGATAGTATTAATTTTTAATCCAATTAAACACTTTAGCTGTCTTAAATTATCAACTTCAACAGTAATTTTTCTACCTTTTTTATTTTTTATGACCTTTTTTACTATTTTTCTTATGTCTTTGTCAGCAGATATATGATTGTCCTTTATTAAAAATTCGTCACTCAAGTTAAAACGATGATTTGTTCCTCCACCTAATTTTACAGCATATTTTTGTATCACTCTTAAACCTGGTATTGTTTTCCTTGTACAGCAAATTTTAACTTTTCCTTTAACAGCTTTAACAAATTTATTTGTTTTTGAAGCTATTCCAGAAATATGAGTTAAAAAATTTAAAGCAACACGTTCACCAATTAAAATATTTTTAACATTTCCAGTTATTATTGCAATTACATTGCCTTTTTTTATTATTTCTCCATCTTTTTTGTTAAATTTAAATTTTATATTCTTATCTATAAGTTTAAAAGTACATTTTGCAAACTCAAGTCCTGCAATTATACCGTCATCATTTGATATTAATTTAGCATTAACAGTCGAATTGTTATCTATTAATTCTGAAGTTATATCACCATGTGGAAAAAGATCTTCATTTAATGCAATCTTGCATTTATGTTTTATAAATTCTTTACTAAGCTTAATTTTAGACACAGATTTTATCTGCCTATCTCTGCCATTCTTTCTACAGATTTCCTTGCTTTTTCAATTATCTCTTCACTCATTAAAATTTCATTAGTTTCATTTTTTAAACAATCTAAGATTTTAGGAAGAGTGATTCTTTTCATATGCGGACATAAGTTACATGGTCTTATAAATTCAACATTTGGATTATCTATTTGAATATTGTCACTCATTGAGCACTCTGTAACCATCATTACTTTTTTTGGTTGGTTATCTCTGACGTACTTTATCATGCCGCTAGTTGAGCCCGCAAAATCGCTAGCATTTATAACATCTGGTGGGCATTCTGGATGAGCAATAACTTTAATATCAGGATTATTCTTTCTAATTTCATTAATTTCTGTATCTGTAAATCGTTCATGCACTTCACAAGTTCCCTTCCAAGATATTATTTCCACATCTGTTTGTGAAGCAACATATTTTGCAAGATAGTCATCAGGTAAAAAAATCACCTTCTTAACACCAAGTGAATTAACAATTTTTACTGCATTTGCTGACGTACAACAAACATCAGTTTCAGCTTTCACATCAGCAGATGTATTTACATATGAAACAACTGGCACTCCAGGGTATTTATTTTTGAGTTCTCTTACATCTTTTCCAGTTATAGATGAGGATAAAGAACAACCTGCTTTCATATCAGGTAATAAAACTTTTTTTTTTGGATTCATTAGTTTAGCTGTTTCAGCCATAAAATGAACACCACACATGATTATTAAATCAGCTTTAGTTTTGGATGCCTCAACTGCTAGGGCGAGGGAGTCAGCAGAAAAGTCTGAAATACCATGGTAGATTTCAGGTGTTTGATAATTGTGAGCTAGTATTACAGCATTCTTTTCTTTTTTTAATTTATTTATTTCGTAAATATATGGAGCATAAAAATTCCATTCAATTTCTGGTATTGCTTTAGATATCTTTTGGTATATTGATTGGGTAGCTTTTTTAACTTCAGATGTAAATTCCATTAGTAATTTTATCAACTTGCAATAGAGTTGTCATTCACTTAATCTGCCGCATAAGCGGCCATGCTGAAATTGGTAGACAGGCTTGGTTGAGGGCCAAGTGGGATTATTCCTTTGAGAGTTCAAGTCTCTCTGGCCGCACAATTTTTAATAAATTAAAATAATTTAAAGGGGGCGTTCTGTTGCCAGGTGCCCCAAACCCCGTAACTTAATTAATTAATTAATTAAGCTGCAAGTGCAAATTTATTATTTGCATTTATAATTTAGCCCTTTGCGGCGGAACAATACCGAACGAAAGAATAGCCTTTAGACATCCGTCGATCCTAGTTCACCCCCGTAAGTTGAAATTGGTGGAGGTGGTGGGTACTGCCCCCACGTCCGTAATGTTTATTACGAA
>MDSZ01152476.1_pt1 | contig 19111 bp, 14 predicted proteins | sample 811201 | NCBI WGS metagenome assembly MDSZ01 (sample SAMN05326647, study PRJNA326480) | marine metagenome | isolation source: seawater | place: Indian Ocean: North | collected 2010
CGAGCCAGACGTGGTGGTCGTCGAGTTAGATTTCGAGCGAATGAATTCATTTTTTGATGAGAGTTTTTTTATGCAAAGAAGAAGGAGAAGAAGAAGAATCCCTTTATTAAACAAGGGCGGAGGAGACTTTATGAACGCGGTGAAATCCGGAACAACAACAACAACAACAACAACATCGAAACCACCACCTATCGTGATATTAGGCGACGTGAAAATGAAAGAGATTCCGGAGATGTTGCTGAACAAAGCGATGATGAATCCAGGTTTCGGCGGTTTGGCGTACTTTCTCGAGTCGTTCAAAGGCGCGTTTGGCGTCGCGCCGACGGCGAGCGTGGTGACGATGACGCTCGCGTGTACTCTCGTGGATAACAATTTTATCGAGTTGTTCGTGTTGCTTTACGGGGTGTCCGTAGTATCCGATGTGTTGTTGAAAGATAGAGACGTTATATTAGCGGAGAACGTGATTAAAGGCGTGGACATCGCGAAACGGTTGCGAAAGAAAGAGCTGCTTTCAAAACAGTTTACGTTTTCTTCTTCTTCTTCTTGTTCGTTAACAAATAATGATGATGATGATGATGTGTGCGACGAAAAAGAAGAAGAAGATGCTGCGTTACCCGTATTTACGCTAAAACGTCCGTTTGAAAACAAAGATGAGATTCGACGACTGAATTTGTTCGAGCCGCGATGGTTAGCCATGCTGGATGAAATTGCCAACCGCAACGACGGATCCCTCGTCGGCGCCAAACTCGGCGTCGTCCTCGCACAAAATCGTCTTTACACGCCCGCAAATTTCGATAAAATCGAGCAGCAAAAAAGAGTCGCGACCATCGTATTCGACCCGTTCGTCCAACGCGCGAAAGTCGTCGACGCCAAGGAATCGACGCGACCGGTCACCGGCGCTCGTAAAGTTGAAGTCTTCATAGCCTTAGATTCCGAAACAAACGACGATTTTATCGGCGACTTTCGAGAAGCCCCCGGTCAACGCGGCTACATGCTCGCGTCCAAAAAGTTGGAAAAAAAGACAACAACAACAACAACAACAACAACAACCACTACTACGTCAAAAGAGTCGACGATTGGACAACGCCGCCGCCGCCGCGAAAACGAAAACGACGTACTCCTACGCGACGACGTAAACGACGACGACGACGCGAAGAAAAAAAAAACGACCACCACCAAGCCGCCAACACCAATCGCGTGCGTCGTCGTGTGTGGAAAATTGCACGTCCGCGGCGTCGTCGGTCGATTATTGTCGCGCGAGAATAGTTCCTTCTTCTTTGACGACGACAGTCGTCGTCAAAGTCGTTTTCAAAGTCGTCGTCAAAGCGATGAAAAAAGTGGTTATAGGAGTAGTAGGAGTAGTATTAAAGTCATGTAACAACACGATTTTTGATGAATAAAAAAACACCGCATTTTTTTCCCTCGTTTTTTTTGCGCATCAAAATCATCATCATCATCATGTCCGACGACGCTTCCGGCGGCGGCTCGGGTGGTGGTCCCCCCCAGTATTATTATTCCGGCACACGCGACAAAAGCGTTCGACACCAACAACACCAACAACAAGTCGTGTATTCCGACCGTTTCGTCCCCTCGCGCGACGCGAAAAGCGGCGCGAACGGCAACAATCACTCGTTCGACGAGGACGAATTGCGCGCGTTCGAGGACGACTTTGGAGATCATTTAGGACGCGACACCCACACTGAGGAAACAATGAGGACGACGACGACGACGAGGACGACCGCGAACACCACCACCACCAACGTGCGCACGGTCGTCGCGAACACGGAACGAGAAGACACGTCTGCGGCGTACCACGAATTGCTGAGAAGCGAATTGCAGTTACCGACGGGTGGGGGCGAAAGAGGGCAACCCGGCGAAGCCGCCGGAGAAAGCGGAAACACACACCACGCCTCCGGGGGGACCGACGGAACGTCGAGTGGACACGCCGCCGCACAACTCTTATACGACGGGTCGCCGTTGAAAGAGACGCAATATAGGAATAAGAAAACGTTGAGGTTTAAAACGGACTCGCCGCCGTCGAGCGGGCCGAAGAAACGGTATCAGTCTCGAGGAACAACAACAGGTACAAGTGGAGTGAACGGCGAAAATAACGATCATCATGAAAATGCGGCGGGAGTGGTGAGTTACTACGAACACCACCACCATTCAACAAACTCTCCTTCGCCGTATTCGTTATCGCCGATTGGCCGAACCGGTCCTTTAGGGACGGCGTTAGCCGCGCCGCGACGGACGCCGCGCAAAATCGCCCGGTCGCCGTTTAAAGTCTTGGACGCGCCGGCGTTGCAAGACGATTTCTACTTGAATTTGGTCGATTGGTCGTCGCATAACGTTTTAGCGGTTGGTTTAGGGTCGTGTGTGTACCTTTGGTCGGCGTTCACGTCGAGAGTGACGAAACTGTGCGATTTAGCGCCGTCGGATTCCATCTGTTCCGTCGCGTGGACGCAACGGGGTACATTTTTAGCCGTCGGTACAAACACCGGCGATGTACAAATTTGGGACGCGCACAAGTGTAAGTTGATTCGGACGATGACTGGCCATCGCTCGCGAGTCGGGACGTTAGCCTGGTCCACGACGATGCTCTCCTCCGGTTCGCGCGACCGGTCCATAATGCAAAGAGACGTGCGTTCACCGGAACAATTTACCGGGAAACTCCTCGGCCATAAGTCAGAAGTGTGCGGTTTGAAATGGTCCTACGATGATCGCGAACTCGCGAGTGGGGGCAACGACAATCAACTCTTGATTTGGTCCGCCTCTGCGTCGAGCGGCGGCCCGGCTTTGCGCTTACCCCAACACCAAGCAGCCGTTAAAGCCATCTCTTGGTCCCCACACCAACACGGCCTCCTTGCCTCTGGTGGGGGTACCGCCGACCGGTGCATTCGCTTTTGGAACACCACCACCAACACCCCTTTACAATGCGTCGACACTGGCTCGCAAGTCTGCAACCTCGCCTGGTCAAAAAACGTGAACGAAATCGTCTCGACTCACGGCTACTCGCAAAACCAAATCGTCGTATGGCGATACCCAACCATGAGTAAACTCGCCACGTTAACCGGGCACACTTTGCGGGTGTTATACTTGGCCGTTTCTCCGGACGGTCAAACCATCGTCACGGGCGCCGGCGACGAGACTCTGCGTTTTTGGAACGTGTTTCCAGGTCAAAGGAGTCAGGGCGGAGTTCAGGAGAACTCGGTGTGGAACTTAAATCGAACGCAGATTCGTTAGCAGCAGCACAGCAGCAGTTTTGTTGTTGTTGTTGTTGTTGTTGCACGATAGATGTATATTATAACATAGTAGGTAATAGATAACATAGTAGTAGATGTAGTAGTCATTCTAGAGAGAAAAAGAGAGAGACGAAACCGACCTCCCCCGAATTGCCGTTTGCGCGTTTTCTTCTTCTTCTTCTTCTTCTTCTTCTTCAACATCAGTTGAAAGAACCCCTCACAAAACGACATCATGTCCTCTTTCGCTTCCTCCGCGGAGGAGAGCAATAAAGATGCAAAAGGCGCAAAAGCGAATAATAAAACCATCGGTGGTGGTTCTTCGGCGTCTTCGGTGGTGAAAATTATCACGCCGTCTACCGCTTCGCCCTGGGGGACCATCGGTCGCACTTTCGTCCTCTCCGCGGTGGCTTTATTCTCCAAAGCGCTTCTCGGGGTGTTCAATTCCACGACGATTTCCAATCACGAGACGTTTGTGCGCGCGGCGACGCGAGAAGATCGAGGTATTGCGACGACGACAAAAGACGACGACGAAGAAGAAGAAGAAGAAGAAGAAAAGAAGAAGAAGAAGAAGAAGAAAAGAACGGGGTTGATAACGGTGGCGAACCACCACTCGACGTTCGACGACCCTGGCGTGTTGGCATACATGACGCCGTTGAAATTTTTCTTAACGGAAATGTTCCATAAAAACAACAGGTGGACGTTGTGCACGGCGGAAGTCGCGACCACAAACAAATTCGTGGAATCGTTCATATTGAGCGGGAAAGGCATCCCAATATACCGAGGTGGAGGCATCGAACAACCGTGCATGAAAGTCATGGCGGAATTAGTCGCTGCCGGTCGATGGTTACAGATATTCCCGGAGGGTAAAATCAATAAGGAACCGAGAGGTCAAACGCCGTTGGACCAAAGATTGAAGTGGGGGTTAGGGAAGATTTTGTGCGACATCGAAGAGATGGGAGGCGCACAACCGATGATTTTACCGTTTTGGCATTCCGGCATGGACGAAGTCAAACCGTACGAAGGGTGTAAAACGATCTTTAGATGGGGGAAACGCGTCCACGTGACGGTTGGCGAACCGATCGACATGAAACGGTTTCGAGGCCGGTGCGGGAAGTGTAAAAACGAGGAAGAGAAAGGGGCGCTGTACGCGGAGATGATGACCGTGGTGAGGGACAAGATGAACGAGGTGAGAAAGAAGAATCTCGAGGAGAGAGAGCAGATGGGAATAACGGTGATCGAAGAGGAGAGGAAGAAGGAGTAATAATAATAATAAGTCGTACCAAAACGGCCATCGGGAAAAGAAAAATTTCTTCTTCTTCTTCTTCATTTTTTGTTGTTGTTGTATTATTACCAGTACCACCGTATTAGAAGAAGGACGAAAAGTGCGCCGCCGTCTTGCTGCGTCGTGCACGTCACCACAAGAAGGCTTCGTCACCGTTAGTATTAAACGAGGTTCATCCGTAAAATGTGCGCGTAAAAGTAACATGTTTTACATTTTACGACGAGAGACTCTTTTTTCTTCTAACTACTAAAAAAAATCCGCATTTTATAGGCAGAAGAAAGGCATCACATATAATACTATCATCGACATCATGGGTCACACCGTGTGGATTCGCGCGAACTCTCTGTTCACCCTGTCGACCACCGCGTTGGCGTTCGTCGCCGTCCTCGCGTCCATCACGGACGTTTGGCACGTCGCGGAACCGGACGTGTTTTTGCGCGTAAAATCGATCGAAAAACTCCGTCCAATGTCCCCGAACGCCGCGCACAGGAAGAAAGCACCAACGTCGACTGAAAAGAACGACGAGGCGGCGCTGCTCTTCGAAATGCGACTCGACCTGCGACCTCTCTTCTCGTGGAACACTAAACAAATCTTCGTCTCCATCGACGCCGAATACGAGACGGAAAGGAACGCGAGAAACACGATTTCGCTCTGGGATTCGATCGTGACGACGAAACAGAACGCTTTGCTGAACTATCAAAACGCGAGAAACAAATATCGATTCATAGACCAAGGGACGCATCTAAGAGGGAGGGAGGTGAATTACGTGGTACGATGGGAAGTGATGCCAGTGGCAGGGAAGTTGTACGGAGGAAAGAAGGTGGTGGAGAGGATGAAAATGCCAGAGGACTATTTGGATTGACCGCGCGGAACGCGGCGGCGGTAGAACGAACGGTATAGAGAATGTAATGATGTAGAATTTGCTTATTCATGTAGACACATGCGCACACACGTACGCACACGCGTGCAATTTGTTTTTTTGTTACTATTACAAGTCGAGGAGAGAGATGCTTGGAGGCGCCGCCGCGGGTGTTGACGATGTTCTCGTCGTTATCGATGGGGACGGGCCGAGAGCGATGTCGTCGAAAAGATCGATGAGATTGTTTGACGTTTCGTCCGAAATGGCGTCGTTGTTATTTTGTTGTCTTTTTGCCGCGCGCTCGGCTGCACATTTGAGTTCGTAGGCTCGGTTCATTGCCGAAGTAGTGGCCGCGCTGTCCTCCTCCTCATCGTCGTTATCGTCGTCGACGCCATCGTCTTCCGAAGAAGACATCTCTTGTTGGAACTGTTGTTCTTCGACCGCTGGCGTCTGCGCTGCCGTCGTCGATGCTATTGTTGCTTTATCTATGCGTTTCCACTCTAAATCTCCCTCTGGTATTCCATCCGCTGCTGCTTCTAACGAAGACGAACTCAAATTCGTCGTCTTCGTGCGTTGTCTTCTCTCTTTGAACGCGTCTAAATGGGTGGAAAATTTTTCCTTGACCAACTTTGCCCCTTTTTTCATGCCAATGGCAGATACTTTTGCTATTCTTTGCGTCTCGCGGTACACGTGTTTTGCTTCCTTCTGAAATTCGGACCCAAAGGCAACAAACGCGCTCTCTCCGTCCAAATCTTTATCTTTCACGTCCGAACCAAACTGCGCTTTCCCACTTCTCGCCGCGTTTGCGCACTCGCGGAGACGATCTCGGACGAAAACTTCGTACATTTGGGTATGCCTGAGAGAGACGCGTAACAGACGCGTGCGATGGTTCGGCGCACCTTCCACGAACGCGTCTTGGTCAAGCCACAAACCCTCGTTCGATATTGCTTCCGGCGGTGGCTTTTCTAAAGCTATAGATTTCACGAATCGGGGATACGAGCCAATCGCACTGGACAGAAAGCTTCGAAACGCTTTCGACACGACCTCTTCCATCGTTGTTGTTCTTATTGTTGCCATCGATGACGCCGACGAGACTGTGGTCGCGATGTTGGCTGTTCCCCTCGTTGTGACCTTGGAGAGATCCTGCCGAAGTTTCCTGCGACGACGACGGTGTTCCCGTCTCCCTAACTCGCGCTCGCTCTCTAATGTCTTTTGTAACTTATTCGCTATTCGTTTTGGTACGAGCTCAAAATCCTCCGCAAAGTACGTGTACGACCCGTCGTCTAAATTGAGAAGAAAAACTTCCTCTTTCGGGACTTTTTCGTAAGCGCTCATGAGTTGGGTGGGCAAACCAACCACAAAAGGCATCGGCGCGGTGAGATACTCCATCAATTCCGCCGGCATTAACGGTAGGAACACGTGTTGCCATTTTAACGGAAATACCATTCTGTTCGCCGCGTGCGTCGCGCGAGACAGTTTTGATAACGACTTTGACGTCAAAACAACTCGTCTTTCGAACAATAACGCAACGAGTAGCGCCACGATGGCATCGGAGGGCACGATGTTTCGTTTCCCGTATTTTCTGTCGTTTATGCGCGCTTCTTCTTCTCCTTCTTCTTCTTCTTCTTCTTTATCGGCGGCAGTCCTGTTGGTCCCGTTTTGGATGTTCTTACCGTTCTTGGTAACTTTCATACCCTCTTCTTCTTCTTCTTCTTCTTCTTCTTCTTCTTCTTCGTCATCGCTCGGTCCATACAGAAACGCGTCGAAACACGCCAAATCCTCCTTCTCCTCCTCAGCCGGCACGCGCAGCCGCAAACTTGGTTCCGCGTTCGGCGACGGTACCACGAGCACACTTTCCTCTCTGCCTCTTCCATCTATCGCGGCGTTTCTCACGGGTGCTCCCAACGTTGCCCGAAGAAATCTGCCCAACTCCGACTGTGCGAGCGCGCGACTCTCCTCCTCGATATCATCGTCCGTCGTAATCGACGTCAAAGCGCTCGGCAACGCCGCGCGCAATATCTCTTCGAACAAACCGTAATACCTTCGCGAACTCACTATGCACATCGCTCGTTCTTCTGATTCTTCTGATTCTTCTGCAGAGTGTGTTGCTTTCGTCATCGTCGTCGTCAACGCTTTTCGGCGTCGATATCTCAACACGAACCCAAAGTGTCTCTTCCCGTCTTGGTCGGTTAAGCCAAACGTGAAAAAAGACGTCTTTGAAGACGACGACGACGACCGCAAAGTGGCATCGTCGTCATCCGTTTTCGACGCGCCTTCTTCCGGGAAGCAAAAGTTCCCTTTACACGCGACGTCGACGAATCGTCGCCCTCGTCCGTCGTCGTCGTTTACGTCGTCGTTTCCGCCACCAAAGTCGTATGATGCATCGTTCGACGACGAAGACATCATCATCGTTTTTGGAAAAAAGAGCGCCGCGAGTGGCGCCTTCTTCTTCCCGCGTTTCTTTTGGATGAAAAACGCGGTGGCGAGAGAAGAAGAAGACGACGACGACGACGTCGACGTCGACACTTCCCGCCGTGGTGCCCCCCCCATCGCCAAAGCCTTTTCCCCTCAAAAGCGCCTCCTCCAAAGCAGACAGGAGAGAAAGAGAGAGAGAGAGAGGCACTTTTATGCTGCAAAAAGAACAATTAATTAACTCTTTGTAAAAACTAAGGATCCTTAATTAATTAATTTTTTTTAGGGTTTTAGAAACAGTTAGGGTTTAGAGTGACGACAAAAAGGAGGGGGGGCATTAAAAGATTGGATTCGTCGTCACAACCCCCATTTGTACTTGACTGACGCGTTGTTGTGAGTAAACAGAGAGGGTAGTAAAGAAAAGGAGGGGCAACAAAAAAAGGAAGAGAGAGAGAGAGAGAAAAAGAGAACACGACGAGCCGCTTTGCGCGTTTCGAAAAAACCGATATCGCAAAAGAGAAGAGCAAACACATATATAAATCGATGACACGACGTTTTGATCGTATCGACATCATCTGATCCAATTGAGGGACCCCATTACTAACAACCATAATAATATCACACAAAAATCATCATGGAAGCTGATTTTGGATTCGAACGATTCGCGATGGCGTTCGAAGACGACGACGACTTTGACGACGAGATGGAATGGGCGGCGTGGGCAGAGGAGGAGGAGGAAGAGGACCAAGAAGAAGAAGGAAACGAGCACGATGAGACGGAATGGGCGGCGTGGGCAGAGGAGGAGGAAGAGGACCAAGAAGAAGGAAACGAGTACGATGGGACGGAGGAAGGAAGAGGAAGGAAGAGGAAGGAAGAGGAAGCGCGAACCGGGATACGATCGTATCCAGCTTTATATGAGGTGAAGAATGGCAAGGTGTACGAAATACCTAGGACGACGACGACAACGACGACGACGACGACTCGGGGGGCACATCCGAGAGAGGACGAGCTGGATGACGACAACGATGCGGGTTACGAAGAGTTAAATATCGACGATTACCTTCGGGAAATGATGAAAAGAGAGAGAAAGAGACTAAAAAATCAGGAACGACGACGACGGATGAAGCGAACACGCGGGAGCCCCGCGGACATGCGGTACACGCGCGCGCAAGGCAGCGAGTATTTCCTCACGACCGTGCTACGATGGGACGCGAAGACCATGAGAGAGGGGAAAAGGGGAAGTCCCTATTGCGCTACTGAGAAGTGGTTTCATTTGGGAGAGGCCCCCGTGAGATATAAAAGCATGGACGAGTTTTTTCGCGTGCAAATTGACGTCGCGTTTGTCGAGGCAAACGCGATAATCAGGGAAGGATTGAAAGAAGCATCAAAAAAAGCATCAACGTCGACGAAGGAAAAATGCGTCGTTAAAAGCATAGACAAATGTAACGATTTTTGCGAGGTGTGGTTGAAACCGGCTGAAATTAGTAGCAGTTCTCGTCGCAATGGGAGTACCAACTGTAACAAAGAAGACGATTGGAGAATTAGCGGGACCAGCGTTTTACTCCAATCGGTGAAGAATCCTTTTTTGAGAGAAAATTCTGAGGCTCTCGGGATTGAGAATCCGAGGGGAAATTTTGAGGCTCTCGGGATTGTCGTGAACCCCACGCGAATTAACAATAAAAGCGATAAGCGAAATAAAAATAAAAGCGATAAGCTTGTGTGCGTGCGAACGAACGCTACGCAAATAGGGAATTTAGAAGGTGATGTGATTGTGACTTGCCTCGGGAGTGTCTTGATACAAAAAAGAATCGTCGCGGTGGCTTTTGCGCAACCGAGAATTTCGTTCGAGGCGCAAATCTTAGGTACGGAAAGCGCGACGTATACGCGTTTCAGCGATAGCGATGAAGACGAAAATCAAGATGATAATGAAACGAACGGTGAGAAGGAGGAAATGAACAATGGATTGAACGAATCGCAAAGATTCGCTTTGCAGAGTTTTATGAACGAAGACGACGACGAGTGTCCCAGGTACAGATTGAAAATGGTCCAAGGACCTCCCGGAACTGGTAAGACGCACTTTTGCGCTAAACTTCTCCACGAACTCTACGCGAACGAAGATGAAGACCAACAACAGCGGCTGTTGGTGTGCGCGCCTTCGAATAAAGCAGTAATCGTCTGTTTAGAAACGTTTCTTCGTAACATTCCAAGAGGAAAGGACCGGGAAACAATCGGAAAGAGGATAGCTTTGAACGGCGTCGAAGACACTTTAGAAAGTGCCGCGACAGATATGAATATAATGAACGAGTTCTACATTTATCGTCAATTGGATTCTTTGTGCGTCAAATTAAAAGAAATGTCCCGTCCAAGCAATAATGGCGGCAAGCGAAGCACAGCGGATATTTTGGAGGACCTTAAAAATAGGCGCCAGGAAATGAATCGCATCGCCAAATTTCTTCTGAGCTTGGACGAACCAATTGTTTCTGAGTTGTTATTGAGCCCATGCGATCTCAAAAATGTATCTGAAGGTATGGATGTTGAATCCATGGAAGAAGAATTTATCGAGCGCATCGAAGGGAAAGATAAGCATGAGTATTGTAGAAACCGAGACGTCCTCGCAAACGCGTTGCTTAGGAACGCGCGCCTATGTTTTTGTACTTTGGGTTCGTGCAGTAATTTGTTCCATGCTGGCGCCGAAAAGTGGGACGTTTTAATTGTCGACGAAGCCGCAAACTGTTTGGAAGGGGAAATCTTATTAGCATTCGATATGAATCCGAATAGATGTTTACTCATCGGCGACCCGCAACAGCTACCGGCGTTCTGTAATAGCCAAGATGTTAAAAGATTAGGATACGATAAAAGTCTGATGGAACGACTGTTTGCGTGTGGGTACTATAAATGCAAGGACATGTGCACTATGCTCAAGACACAATATCGAATGCACCCGGAAATTTGCGCGTGGCCTTCCGAGCGTTTCTACGGCGGTAAACTAGAAAACGCCGAGTGCGTGTTTCTCGACAAAAACGACGTTCCGTATTCCATTGTGAATGTGCATTCCGGAGAACAGTTTTTTTCGAGTACTTTCAGCTCGAGCAACACTCGTGAGGCTGTGATGGCAGTCGAGTTGGTACAAAAACTCCGCCGTAAAGCTTGGTTAAAAGGATTGAAAGACGTTAAAATTAGAATCATTACGTTTTATACGGCTCAGGTCAATTTAATTACGAATTTGTTGCTCACGAGAAACGTTCCGGCCGAAGACGTGTTCGTTTCCACGGTTGATTCGTTCCAAGGCTCGGAAGCAGACGTTATTATTTTAAGCTGCGTGCGCACGAGTAAAACTTCCGTGGGTTTCTTGAGCGACAGTCGCAGACTTAACGTCAGCCTCACGCGAGCGAAGAAGAAGCTCATCGTTTTGTGCAAAGCTGAAGCGCTCGCCTGGGGCGAGGCGCTCGATATGCTCGATTTAAAATCACTTATTGAAAACGCAAAATCGAGAAACATGTTGTTCTCCGAGTCCGAGCCTAATCTGCTCGAGAAATTATCAGATCTTTAGTTTTAGAATAAGCGCGATGTCTAATAGCATAGAATTTAGAGTGTAAAGCAAAAGTGTACCGCTGAATATACACGTGTAATCAAATATACCCATCCGCTTTTAATCCTTGCAACCATAAGTGCACGGGCGATAACATTGCACTCGGATGTTCCATCGTCACCGCCGCCCCAACTTTCTCCATATCTACCCACGACGTCACCGTCTTATCCATCACACTATTCATGTGTAAGCTATCGTTATACCATGGCGACTCAGACCCAGCTAAGATCAACGTCCTACACTTCAACGAATTCGCGATGTGCGTGTTATCCAACCGATTCACCGTGGCTTCATAATACGCCAAAAGCGCATCCACTCGCATATTTTGCATCTCATTCTTCGTCGTCAGCGCCAAATCGCTCGAAAACTTCCCCGCAAAACCATCCGTTCCGTACTTACTAAACAGCCTCCCCAACAAATGATTCGCCCCGGACTCTGACACTCTTTTCCTCCCTCTCGCGCACTTCAACCGAAACCACTTCGCGTACATCCATTCCATGTAATTCGCCTGTCTGGACATCGGCGACACTAAAATCATCCCTGCGATTGGATTTGCAAACCTATTCGCGTATATCGACAGCACGGTCGCCCCCGATCCAACTCCGATGCCAAAAACTTCCGCGTTACTCCCGTTCGTCATCGCGGCGTTTCTCTTCGTCCACCCGAAAAAATCGCTCACGTCTTCCAATTGTTGCGCCAATTTATCCAAAGTCATCTCTCCTTCAAACTCTTCCGGCACCCCCTCGACGGACCCATCCTGCGATCCCGGCGCGTCCACGTGATACGCGCAAAACTTCGCGCACACCTCCGATTTCGGCCCGGCGCACGCGAAGAAGGAGGAGAAACACGTCCGGTGGTTCGTCCCGCAATCGTGGTAGGTAATCAACGGTTTCCTTTTTCCAATTCGCGCGTCCGCGTGGTGCGCGTCGTCGTACGTCACGGAGAGATTTCCATATCGAGTGGATATTTGTGCCGTCGTCGTCGTCGTCTCGTCTCGCTTCGAAGGTGAATACTGCGACGACGCGATGAGGTCCACGTCCACGACGCGGTGAGACATGAGTATTGTGAGTCGGCTCGATGTTGAGCGTGGTGTTTTTGTGGGCACATTTTACTTAGGGTTTTTTTAGTAGGTTTTTTAGCACTCTTAATACTGTACCATGGTACCACTAAAGGTAGTATTGTCTGCGACAACAGACTTCAAAAATCTTCTCACAAACTAACACGGGTCGCCTAACACGAACGTCTCGCCTTCGAGATCTTCCATCGAGATTTCGTTCCTCGCGAGCATCCCCATTCTCTCCCGCATCTCTTCCACCAAGAGTTTACTTTCCAGCGATAACTCTTCGTACGGCTTCTTCTTCGCGCCTTCGTCGGCGTCGACCATATCCTTGAGGATCTCGTGCGGAAGCTTCCGGTAGCAATTATCGTCGTCAAAGATTGATTCCCAAACGACGTCTCTATCCTTTCGAAGGCAGAAATACAGCTCGTCGGCATCCTGTTGTTGTGGTCGTCGATCATCGATGTGTTGTAAAAAGAGAGAAGAGAGGTGAGCGGTTCGTTCGATGCGACAAAGCATATGTCTTTTCCGTACACTCGTCCAGCTGCTTTCGTCTCTTTTAATCCTCCGAAACAGCGTCCCGGCGAGCGGTTCTTTTTTTGTCCCCCAGTCGTGTCCACTTAGCAGTCGCACTCGAATCGACGTCGAGGTCACGCTCACGCTCACGTCGCCTTTCTTTTCCGACGCCCCGCGCGGGAGTCTCACGTGTATCTCGACATCCGACGTGCTCTGGTGCCATCGAACGACAGACGGAAGAGAGAGGTACTCGCGGCGGGACTCGGCGGTGATCAGAGAGCTCCTCGTCGTCGTCGACATTATTATTTGAGAGGAGTACTATCCCTGTGTCGAAATTGAAGCGCTCGTTGTTCGATGCTAAAGCTTTGAAAAGATCGATCGATCGATCGATCTCTTTTTTCTTTTTATATATATATGCGCGTATTTTTTGTGCGTTTTTTTTTCCAATTCGACACCTCACAAATCCCTAGTATTATCTGTTGGTGCTCAATAATAACGTTCGACATTTTGGACGACGTCGTTCAGAGAGAGAGAGAGAGAGAGAGAGAGAGAGAGAACTCCGCATCATCATGGGCGGCGCGGCGTCTCGACTCGAGAGGAGAAGGAGAGAAGATATCGACGACTTTGACGACTCTGTTGCCATCGAAGAAGAAGAAGATGATGATTTTGTATCTAAAGAAGAAGAAGGGAAGAGGGATAATAATAATACACAATGTTTCCCGTCCGTCCCTGGTCTCGCGTACCTCCCGAACGTGCTCGATGCGGCGACGCACGACGCCGTCGTTGGGTTCGTGGAAGAACAACTCCAACTCGGACGCGCGAACAAACTGAAAGGCTCGACGTACGCACCAATCCCACCGAAATGGGACAGGCGATTGCAAGGGCGGGAAATGCTGCAATACGGGACGTACACGCACTCGAACAGAGTGTACGACAAGGACGAAGTGGACGTGGAAACGATGCCGAAGATTTTGAAAGACCGCGTGGTGCAAAGACTGGTCGAACGAGGCGTGTTCGACGAAGACGCGTTTCTTCCAGACAGCTGCACGATTAACGTCTACCGCAAAGGACAATGGCTACCGCCGCACGTGGATAACCCGCACTTTAAGAGACCGTTTTGTACGGTGAGTTTGGTGGCAGACGAGACGTGTATTTTCGGGAAAGGGATCGCGTGGCATCCCGGTTTAGACGAGAGCAGGAGCACGAGTGAGAGTAGGAGCGCGGTGAAGGAAGAAAATTGGCAAGACGTGACGAAGACGTTTGAGGGCGAGGCGTGCCGCGTCGTGTGCGAGAAAAATTCAGCCTTAGTTTTAGACGGAGAAAGCGGAGACGTGTACGAGCACGCGGTGTTACCGGTCCGCGCAGAAGTAGGGAGGATTTCATTGACGTTTCGGAAGAGAGATTGGGACGAAGACGCGGTAAAGAGAAGGACGATAGAGACTGATAAGTGGAGAGCGCAGTATAGGGAGAAAAGGAAGGCGGCGTACGAGGCGACGAAGAAAGAGGTGGTGAACGTGGAAACAGAGAGGGCGAGGATCGCGCGCGAACGGTTGGAAAGAAAGAAAGCGAAAGAGGCGAGAAAGTTGGAGACTTTAGCGAGAAAACAACGAGAATTAGAAATGGCAGAGGCGCGACGAAAAGAAAACGAAGAAACGAAGAAGATCAAGAACACGAAGCCGAAAACGCACAAAGAATGCTTGCCGGTTCCGGAAGGTTTGTTGAAGAATGAAAATGAGGGCGATGAGGACGTCGCGGTCGATACGGAAAACGAAAATGGCACCGCACTTGCCACTGCCGTGACCAAAATGCCAGAAGTTGAGCGCGAGTACGTGCAAAAAGTATACGACGTCGTTGCAAAACAATGGCACGGCACGCGATACCGTTCGTGGCCGGCGATTGAAAAGTTTGTCGCGAACCAACCGAAGGATGGTTTCGTGGCCGATATCGGTTGTGGGAACGGTAAAAACATGCACGACGTCATCAAAGGAGGTGGCACTGTCATAGGCATGGACTTTTCGTACGGTTTGATTAAAATTTGCGCCGAACAAGGCTTCGAAGTCCAAGTCGCCGACGCTATAATGGTTCCGTATCGATCTCGAGTGTTTGACTACGCTCTCAACATCGCGGTTTTGCACCACATTTCCAGCGAAGAACGCAGGATTCGCATGTGCGAAGAAACCCTTCGCGTCGTTAAAGTGGGTGGCGTCGCATTATTCTGCGCCTGGGCATACGAGCAAGATAAAGGCGGTGTTTCCGGTCACGATTTTCTCGCGCAAGATGTCATGGTCCCTTTCCACAAAAGACCAATCGCCAAAGGCATGCAACCGAGCGAGCAAAAAGAGTTGGACGACCAGATGGTCAGAGAAGGCAAAGCCCCTTCTCACGGAACAATCAACCAAGAGAAGCACACGGTCGTCTACCAAAGGTATTGTCACGTGTACAAGGAAGGCGAGCTCGAAGCGTTATTCGAGCGCGTATCAGGGTGCGAAGTCGTCGCGTCCTATTTTGATTTCGGCAACTGGTGCGTCGAAGTCCGCGTCACGGAAAGATGACGATACCGATACCGCGTGTCAAAGCGCGAGAGAAGAGGGAGAAAGAAAGAAAGAAACCACGCGTCTAGAAGATAGATAGATAGATAGATAGATAGATAGGTAAATAAATAAATAGATATAGATAGAACGCGTATCGCTTCTTTTGTTTCTTTTTTCTCTTTCGACCTTCGCGTCCTCATTTTGAAAAGCATCAAGCACGACGAACGACTCGAAGATGACGACGACGACGACGACGCGGGAAAAGTCGCGCGGCAAACAACGCGCCGTCGTCGTTCTCGCGCTGTGTTTCCTGTGCATCTTCTCCCGCTCGGTCGCGTTCGGACAAGAGGAATACGACGACGCCGACGACGGTGCATTATTCACTGGCGGGGAAGAGGATAAAGACGCGACGGCGAACGGGTTCTGGAACACCGGCCCTTCCGGCATCGACGAGAGCATCCTTCCGCCGTTAAACCCGACGAACTATCCGTGTCCGAAAGATCGATACTTACTTCTCGGCCCGCGAACGTACACCGGAGGGTTTAACAACATGTTCATGACGTTTCAAAGCGCGATTTTGTTGGCTCGATACACGAACAGGACGTTCGTGATACCGGCGGCGAGGAACGATCGGTACACTGATTTTAGGTTTTCGCAAGCTATCGATTACGAGGTACGCGCTTTATGCATATTTTAACTCGAATTCTCTGTCTGCGCGCGCTTCTTTTATCGCGTGTTTGTTTCTTTTCATCGCGCAGGCGCACTTGGTGTCGCATATGTCTGACGTTCTTCTCTCTCTCTCTCGCGCGCGCTTTCGCTCCTTTACCCATGTACAGGCGATGAGACCGGTGTGGCCGTGCTTTCACGACAGCAACGTGCCTTGGGGCGAAGGCGAAGTGCCGGCCGCGTACGTGGCCGTGGAAAAAAGAAGGAAGCTCATGACGGACGCGAGAGCAGAGGAAGATAGAATGAATACCGATTTTAGAAATAGCGCGTTGTTGATTAGAAAGTTTGACGAGTTGAACACGAAACAGATGGAGCACGCAGACGAAGGAGACGAAGAAGAAGAAAGAAAAGAGCAACCCAGGGGTCTTGCACAAACGCAGAAACGAAAATTACTCGGCAGAGGGAAGAAGTTGAAAACGTCCGACATGTTTGACGATTACAAGGCAAAACCAAATTCAGTAGCCGCTATGAGTCCTGCGCGCGTGCGCGGTCCGGATAATACCGGTCGTCAAATTTCCGAAATTGCCTCTGACTTTACGTCAGACGATAAGGTGCATGGTCATCCCGTCATTATGATTTCCGGTAGTGCCTGGGGTGGACTAATGACTGCATGCATGAAACCGCACGAAGACGGTTTGTTTTTCAAACACGTCCAACCGGCTGAACACATTCGCCAAGAAGTGGAAATGTACAAAGAAATGAGAGGTTTAGTCGACGGTGAATACGTTGGCGTTCATTTGAGGTATTTAGAAGGTAAGTGTCCGCACCGCGCGCGATCGTATTATATGCCGAAAGTCGAAAAACAAATCGCCGCGATGTGTCACAACACGTTCCCGCACACGAAGAAAGTTTTACAAGACCACGGCATTGATTTGAAGTTGGGCACGAAAATCTACTTAGCTTCCGATCGACAGCGACCAGATGCGGATAGATCGTTTGAAAAAGCCGGATCGATCAGCTACGATAAGGGGAACAAGAAAGACAAATATTTCGGCGACGGGACGCAGTTCGTTAAAGGGTACATCGGCAAGAAGGTCTTCGAACCGGCGGTGGACATGTTCATCTTAGCTGGCGCGAAAATCTTCGTCGGAAACATGCTCTCGACCTTTAGCACAAATACGGCGAATATTCGATACGGTTGGGGTGCGAGAAGATCCGTCTTGGCGTGGCCAGAACCACCAATTATGAAGGAGCGTACGTTTTGGGAATGCGAGCGCGCGGCGTTTTGGTGCGGAACAATCACGAAAGAGTGGAGTTCCGAAGGTCACACGAAAGCGAAAGGGAACTGCTAGTTAAAACCTATGATAAAAAAAATACTCGTAAAACGCTTACGCGCCGACCTTATACAAGTACGAAGGCGACCACACTCGCAGAAATCAGACCAAGTTCACCAAAAGACTCAAATTTCACACGGAAGGGCAAAAAAATGTCAATTCTCGCGCGCGCGTCGTCTGTACGAGACAAATACTCAAAACGGGTACTACGCTTCTTTGAAACTCTTATGTACCAACAAAATGACATAAAATTACGCACGTATCTAATGTTTCCCTTGAGTTACTTTCTCCTCCGCTAAATTCAACAGCAACGAATCCGCGTTCAACATCACCCGATTATTCGACCTCGCCATTGTCTCCGCGATTTCCCTCGCCGCCTCGATTCTCCTCAACGTTAAAAACGCAGGATTCGTACTAATAGCCTCCCCAATCAACTTCGCCGATTTCGCTTCACCATCCGCTCTTATCACCGCAGACTTCTTATCCTGCTTCGCCCTCTCCACGATAAATTTCGCCCTCTCCGCGTCTTGCTGTGCCACCTGCTTGGCTTCAATCGCCGCCGTATACTCTCTGCCGAACGTCAACGCCGTAATCGACACGTCGTCCAATATCATGTGAAAAGTCTTCGCGCGTTGAATCAACATATTTCTAATCTGTAAGGAAACGTTTTCTCTTTTCGTGATCAATTCGGACGCGTTGTGTTGCGCCACCACCGATTTCAACGTGTCGTGAATTAAACTCGGCAAGACTCTTTCGTTAAAATCGGTCCCGAGTTCCCTGTAAATTTGCGGCAATTTATTCGCATCCGGTCTCGTTAACACTCGTATGCTTAAATTCACCATCTGCAGATCTTTGCTCCCACTCGTCGAGCTCACTTGGTGCGCGCGCGATCTCACGTCGTACACGATCGGCCTCTCTATCCACGGGATCATTAAGTGCGTCCCTTCCGCGTACGACGTGTCTTTCAGGCCTACGGCGCGATTGTACACAATCGCTCGGTGGCCGCCTTCCACGTTGAACAGAGAGTGGTACAACCCGTACGAGACCGCCCCGAGGCCGAGAATGCCTTGGATGGCGCCACTCGCCGCTTGCGCGTTCACTTTCGACGCCGCGTTTTGCATGATACTAATATATACTCTCTGCGACGACGTAAACGACGACGTCTCTCACAACAAACAACAACAACAACGTCGCGCGTGTGCGTGTCTTTTTCACGACGAGAGATGACAAAAGAGAAGAATCGAGAGAATGTATGTACTTTGATGAAAGAAGAAGAGTGACGAAACCCATCGCCCTCTCGTCTTTCACACAACGCCATAAAACCCTAAATAAATCGAACTATTTAGGGTTTTATTTTTTGGAAGTGAAACCTTAAATCGATACTACATAAAAGGGAGAGAAGGGGAGGACTTCTCTTTTGTCGCATTATCCGTCTTTGACACGCACTCCTCCTCCTCCTCCTCCCAGAGCGCGCGCAGAAGAAGAAGAGAGACTTTGTCTCGTCAAAAAAGTCGGTTGTCAAAATAATGGCTTTTTTTCTTCGAGAAGAAGAAGAAGAAGAAGAAGAAGAAGAAGAAGAAGGAAAGAGGTCGTTCGCGTTCGATTTCGTTTTTGGAGAGGAGA
>MDSZ01232014.1_pt1 | contig 19111 bp, 19 predicted proteins | sample 811201 | NCBI WGS metagenome assembly MDSZ01 (sample SAMN05326647, study PRJNA326480) | marine metagenome | isolation source: seawater | place: Indian Ocean: North | collected 2010
ATTTTTTAATTAATGATTAATAATATTGAAACTTTAATAAAATTTTTAAGACTAAATGTCTTATTAGACAAAAATGAAAAAGAATTTGTAAAATTTAACAAATCTAAATGGAAGAAAATTTTAGAAAAAGAAAAAAAGAATAAATCTATTATTTTAGTTGATCTTTTTCCATGGTACCCACTAATTTACTTTTGGTCATACATAGTTAACATTTTATCTAAAGAATATAACTCAGAAATAAAATATTTTTTTTTCCATTTAAGTAAAACGCGTACCTCAAAATTTTCATTCTCTATTACAAAATTAGTTAATATTTATAAATCTTTTAATGTAAATAAAGGTATAACGGACCATGATTTTGTTTATTCAAAAAAAGAAATTGCACAGTACGAAAAAAAATTTCATAAAATTAAAACTAAAAATGATTTAATTAACTATAAAAATAATAAAATTAAAATTGGTGATTTAATTTATGACACATATCTTAGAACAACATTTAATCCAACACTAAACTTAAATGACTCAAGATTAAAAAAAATTTTTGTAAGAGCTGAAAAAATTTTTAATGAGTTAAATATTTACTTTAAAAAAAATAAAGTTAAGTGCGTAATTCCAAGTCATCTATGCTACATTTCTTATGGAATAATTTCAAGAATTGCAATCTCTAAAAATATACCTGTTATTAAAGTAAGAGCAGAACTAGCAAGTAAGTCACTTAGATTAATAAAAATTGACAAATATTGTTTAGATGAATCACCTTATTATTCATATAAAAAAATTTTTAATAAGTTTTCTAAAGCAAAAAAAAATAAAAATTTGGCGATTGGTAAAAAAATAATTAAATCAAGAATTTCAGGAAAAAAAGATAAATATCTTAAGTATTTAAATAAAAGTCTTTTTTATACACCGACCAAAGGAGCTACTTTGGCAAATAATCCTAACAAAGAAAAAATTATAATATTTCCACACTGTTTTTATGATTATCCACATAGATTTCGATGGATGATCTTTAATGATTTTTATGAACATGCAACTTATTTTTTAGAAAAATCTGTAAAATTAAATCAATATCAATGGTTTTATAAACCCCATCCTCACAGTTTGGAGGGACACGTTGATTATCATAAAAAACTTTTAAAAAACTATCCAAATGTTTCATATTTAAGTAAAGATACTAGTCATAAATCAATCATTCAAATGAAGCCAAAATGTATTATTACAAACCATGGAACTGTGGCGCACGAGTATGCTTATTTTAATATTCCAGCAATTCATACAGGAGATAACCCTCATATAAATTATAAATTTTGCTTTACTGTGAAAACTAAAAAAAAATTAGATTTAATTATGAATAATTTAGATAATTTTTTAGAAAATTTTAAAATTAATAAAAAAGAAATTTATGAATATTTGTTTATGCATTATAGTTTTTTTGTAAATAGAAATAACGAAAAAGATCTTATAAAAGACAGTTACTTTGCCTCTACAAAGCAAGAGATAAATAATAGTTCAGATATTTTAAAACATATTATAAAAGTAGATAAAAGAAATAAAAGTAATATTACAAAATATGTAAAAAACTTTTTAATTAATAATCCAATTATATAGACAAATATATCACAACTTTGAAGGTATAGTTAAAATTTAATATATTATAAAATCATAATTTTAAATTAATAAAATATTAAATTGAAAATTTATTTAAACTAATATCTTAGCTATTTAAAATAGTAATCTATTTCATCTTTAGAATATCTAAGTTTAAAATTAGCATTTAATGCAATTTTTTTAGATGCAATATTATTTTTTTTTATTATAGCTTTATACTTATAATTTTTATTTTTAGTTGCAATTTTAACACCTTTTTTTATTAAACCTTTTTTTTGATATTTTTTAATTATAGCCCAGGATACGTTAAATATATTCCTATTTTTTTCTAATCGTACATAACCTACTTTTAATTTTTGATTATAAATTAAAAATAAAATATTTTTTTTCAAAAAAAAATTTCTTAACCACTCTTCATGCTCACTGAAGTATATTTTTTTTTTATTTAAAGAATTTTTTTTTACATAATTTTTTTGTCTTAGCTCAAATAAAAATTTCGAAATTTTAATATTATTTGATTTTACTTTGATCAACTTCATTATTATTTTAAATCATTATGGAAAATCGGAGAATTTCTTAATATTTTTTTTTTTACTTTTTTTCCAATAATATTAAATATTCTATCAGCACTTATTCCAACTATCGGTCTTAAAGAGACTGTATTATCCAGAGTAATTTTTTGATTTTTTTCAATATCTATTTTTGCAAATATTGATCTTCTCAAGTTTATATTTTTTTTAACAATTTTATTTTTTGGTTTTTTGTTTAAACTATAAAAAATTTTTGAACTAATTTCCTTTAAATCTCTCAGCATTTTAGGATTAATTGAAAAAGTAGAATCAGGTGTATTTTTTTTATCTATATTAAAATGTTTTTCAACTACACAAATACCAAGTGGAATTGAGGCTAATGATGTAAAAATATTATTAGTATGGTCTGAAATACCAATTTTATATTTTTTAAATTTATTTTTTAAATATTTTATTCTTAATAGATTAGAATCTTCAATCTTGGTTGGATAATTAGATACACAATGCAAAATAACTATTTTTTTATGATATTTTTCAATAATTTTAATTGCTTGCTTAATTTCTTCTAAAGAGGCTATTCCTGTAGATAATATTATTGGTTTTTTTTTTGAGGCAATATAGTCTATCAATCTGTGATCTGTAATTTCAAATGATGACAATTTATATATTGGAACATTTAATTTTTCTAAAAAGTCAACTCCTCTTTTGCTAAAAGGACTACTAAAAATTATTTTTTTGTAACGTTTTGCTATCTTAAAGGCTTCTTCATGCCAACTGTAGGGAGTGCACGCTTTTTTATAAAGATTATATAAATATTTTCCTTTCCATATACCCTTTTTAATTTTGAAATTTTTATTTTTTATATTTAAAGTAATATCATCAGGCTCATAAGTTTGTATTTTTATTAAGTCAGCATTGCATTCACAAGCTTTTTTAATCAGTTTGAAAAATCTTGACTTATTACCGTTATGGTTTCCTGAGATCTCAGCTATTATTAACGGAGGTTTTTTATAAGAAAACTGAAATTTTTTTTTTAGTTTTAACATATAGTATTTCAATAATTCTGATGTTATTACTTTTTATTTATGAATAGAAATTATAATAAAATAATAGATCAAATACAAAAAATAAGATCTAAAAATAATGTTAACTGGATGAATATATTAAAGTTAGCCTTTAAACTTGACCCAAAAGAGGCTAGTAAAATAATGAAAAAAATCAATTATGATGATAAGCAAATTTCAAAATTATTGAATAAATTAGCAAAATAATATTAAATTAATGAAGTTTATTCCTTATGGTAATCAATTTATCGATAAAAGCGATATCAGTAAATTATCAAATATACTAAAAAAAGATAAAATAACCACTGGACCAGTTGTTGAAGCTTTTGAAAAAAAAATTAAATATTATTTAAAATCTAAATATTCTTTAGTTTGTAATAGTGGAACATCTGCAATTTTTTTAGCTCTAAAGTCTATCGGAATAAAAAAAGGAGATAGTATAATCATGCCTTCTATAAATTTTATTGCATCTTATAATGTTTCTAAATTTTTCAATGCTAAAGTTTATTTATCTGATGTAAATGAGAAAACTGGTCAAATAACTCCTGATAAAATAATAGAATGTTGTAAAAAATTTAAGATTAAAAAAATTAAGGCTATAATTACTATGTATAATGGTGGTTATCCTGAAAATGCTGATAAGTTTTTTGAATTAAAAAAAAAATATAATTGTATGATTATAGAGGATGCTTGCCATGCTTTTGGGGCTAAGTATAGGTTTAAAGATAAAGTATACAAAATTGGCAGCTGTAAACACAGTGACATTTGTACTTTTTCATTTCATCCACTAAAGACAATTACAACTGGCGAAGGTGGTGCAATTACTACAAATTCTAAGAAATTATATAACAAAATGTTGCTTACTAGATCTCATGGAATTAAGAGAAAAAATAATCATCATTGGAAATATGAAATAAATAATCATGGGTTAAATTTAAGATTAACAGATTTTCAATCTGCACTAGGAATAAGTCAACTTAGTAAAATTAATAAGTTTCTTTTGAAGAGGAAAAAAATTGTAAATATTTATAAAAAAAATTTAGATAAAATTAAGCAAATTGAAACATTAAACGAAGATAGAAAATATATTTCTTCAAATCACTTATTTTTAATCCATTTAAAAAATTTTACTCATGAAAAAAAGGATAAATTTATAAAATTTATGCTTAAAAAAAAAATTATTTTACAATATCATTATATTCCAGTTTATCGATTTAAAGTTTTCAAAGATAAAGCTATAAAAAAATATTCAGAAATTTATTATAAAAATACAATAAGTTTACCAATTTATTATTCCCTAACTTACAAAAAACAGAAATATATAATTGATAAGATAAAGTCGTTTTTTAAATAATTTGCAAATTATTAAAAATTTAAGTTTTATTAGACTTTAAGTGGTAAATATATTTATCTAAATTTTTTAAAGATTTTTTTCTTGAGATGAAATTGGTGCATGAAAAGTTAATTTTTTTGAATTAAGTTGTTTTTTATATTTTTTTTCAAACCATTTAAGTTTTCTTTTGGCTTCCAAAACTTCCCTCTTAGCCCTCAACAAATTAAAATTTCTTGAATTTTTCTCTACATTTTTAGGTTTATTACCAAATGTGTTTATCTGAGATAAAACTATGGTTCTACTTTTTGGAGAAATATTATGTCCAGAACCATGAACACACCCCATGTGAAAGAAAAGCACATCACCAGGTTCTGCATTAACTCTATAAAGACCAAACTTTTTTTCAAGTTCTGAAAGTTTTTTAGGAGGTATCATTGATTTAGATAATCCATTTACATTAATAAATGGATCGTGTTTAATAAATCCAAGTTTGTGTGTTTTTGGTATAATATTTAAAGGAGCATTAAGATCATTGTGAGACTCTAAAAAAATCATAACGCTAAACATATCATTTCTAGGATAACCCCTATGTTTCCAATAAGCTAAATCTTGATGATAATATTCTACTGCACCACACCAAGCTGCCTTAAAATTCACTTTACTTGAATAGATATACACATCATCATTTGCAAGATAAGATGCAAATTTCATTATTTTTTTATCATTAACTAAATTAGAAATTTGATTTTGTTTTTTATGAACAACGAAATAAACTGCAGCTTCTACACCAGGTTCTTTTTCAGTCCAAGATTTTACTAACTTTCTTTTATTTTTTCGTTTGAGCCAATTAAGAGCATTTTTACAATCTTTTCTATTAATAAAATTTTTAATGAGAACAAAACCGTTTTCATCATATTTTTTTTTTAATTTAATTAAATTTAAACTAGTTGTATTTTTCATAAATTCAGATTCATTGAATACAGAATATACATTATAAATCAATTATAAATTTATTTTTTAGGTTAATTATGTTATTAAAAATTAATTAATAACCAAATAATATAATGATAATTGGACTGATACCCTCAAGACTTAATTCTAAAAGGTTAAAAGAAAAACCCCTATTAGAAATTGATGGTTTACCTATAATTGTTCATTCTTACAAAAGGTCAAAATTATCAAAAAGATTAGATGATGTAATAGTTTGCACAGACCATAAAAAAATTATTGATGCGGTTGAGAAACATGGTGGAAAAGCAATAATGACCTCTAAAAAACATAAAAATGGTACAGAGAGGATTTATGAAGTTGCAAAAAAAATTAAGATGGCAGAATTAATAATTGATATTCAGGGTGATCAGCCTTTAATTGATCCAAAAGCAATTGATAAAACAGTGGATTTTCACCAGAAAAATAAACATTTTGATATTGTTCTGGGAAGTATGCCCATAAATGAAGGCCCAGAGAATACAAGTTTAGTGAAAAATATTTTTTCTGGTAACAGAATTATTTATTTCAGTAGAGAGCAAACACCATATAATTATCATAAACAAAAAATTACGTACTATAAAAATCTTTCTATAATTTCATTTACACCAGAAGCATTAAAAAAATTTCATAATTCAAAGATGGGTATATTAGAAAAAATAGAAAATATTGAATTAATGAGAGCTTTAGAGTTAGGGATGAAAATTGGTACATTTGTAATTAAGGGCTCTGATTTTGCTGTAGATGTAAAAACAGATTTATTTAAAGCAATAAGTATCATGCCTCAAGATAAAATTAGAAAATTATATTAGTGAAAAATTACCGATATCTTTTAATTTTTGACTTAGATGGAGTTTTGATTGATTCAAAATCAAATATGATCCATGCATGGAATAATACAAGAAAAAAACATAAAATTAAGAAAAATTTTAAATCATATTTTTCAAATATTGGAATGCCATTTGAAAAAATTTTAAAAAAACTTCATATAAGCAAAAATATTAAAGAAATATCAAAAACTTATCAAAAGGAATCTATCAAACATTTCAACAAGATAAAATTATATAAAAATGTAAAAAAAACCTTAAATCAATTAATGAAAAATCATAAATTGGCAATAGTTACCTCAAAAGATGTTTTTAGAACTAAAAAAATTATTAAAAAATTTAATTTAAAATTTGATGTAGTTTGCAGTCCAAAAAAGAAATTAAAAGGTAAACCATATCCAGATCAAATAGATTATGTAATTAAAAGATTAAAATTTGATAAAAGTAGGGCATATTATATTGGTGATATGTATGTAGATTATAAAGCTTCAAAAAATTCAAAAATAAACTTTATTTTTGCTAATTATGGTTATGGAAGAGAATTTAAATCATATGATAAAAGAATCAGGAAATTTGAGGAAATATTTAATTTTCTAGTTTAGGATTTTAATCAAAATAATAATTTTTAAATTAAAATGAAAATAGCATCAATTATACAAGCAAGAATGAATTCATCACGACTGCCAGGCAAAGTTTTGATGAAAATAAATGGAAAACCAATTATTAGTTTTTTAACAGATAGATTAAAGAGACTAAAAAAAATTGATCAAATTATTATTGCAACAACTAAAAATAAAAAAGACAATCAAATTGTTTCTTTTTGTGAGAAAAATGAATTAGATTTTTATAGAGGAAGTGAAAAAAATGTTCTAAAAAGAATTTTTGATGCTGCTAAATTTTTCAAAGCAGATATAATTTTATTTATTACTGGAGATTGTCCTCTTATAGATACAGATATAATTGAAAAGCAATTAAATTATTTTATAAAAAATAAAAAAAAATTAGATTATTTGGGAAATTCATTTATTAGATCTTATCCTGTAGGGATGGATTTTCAGATTTTTAATTTTAAAACATTAAAAAAAAATTTTGAAATTTCTAAAAAAAAATTAGAGCAAGAGCATGTAACTCTCGGTATAAAAAGAAATCCTGAATTATTTAGAGTTAAAAATTTAGTTGCTCCTAAAAATTTATTTTGGCCAGAATTAGGTTTGACTCTTGATGAAATAGAAGACTTTATTTTAATCAAAAAAATAATTTTATACTTTAAAAAGAATAACAAAGATTATTTTGACTGCAGAAGTATTATTAATTTACTGCAGAGAAAAAATAATTGGATTAAAATAAATTCTCATATTGTTAGAAAGGGTGATACATAGTTAATAGAATTTAGTTATGTTGCCTAAAACTATTTATTTGTTATAAGAAACAATGTTTGAAAATAAAACACTCTTAATTACTGGTGGCACAGGATCATTTGGAAAATCTTTTACAAATTATATTTTAAAAAAATATAAAAGAATAAAAAAATTGATTATTTTTAGTAGAGATGAATTAAAACAATTTGAAATGCGTAGAAATTTTTCAAAAAATGAGTTAAAGAAAATAAGATTTTTTCTTGGTGATATAAGAGATAAAGATAGATTAAAATCAGCATTTAGAGATGTTGACTACATTGTTCATGCAGCGGCATTAAAACGTGTTGATACCGCAGAATACAATCCGTTAGAGTTTATTAAAACAAATATATTGGGATCTCAAAATATTGTGGATGCCAGTTTGAATTCTAATGTAAAAAAAGTTGTTGCACTTTCCACTGACAAAGCTGCTGCTCCTATAAATTTATATGGGGCAACTAAATTATGTTCAGATAAACTTTTTTCAGCAGCCAATAATGTTAAAGGAAAAAAAAAAATTACATTTTCACTTGTAAGATATGGAAATGTTTTGGGCAGCAGAGGTTCAATACTTTCCACATTTATTGATCAATCTAAAAATGGCTTCATTAATATAACTGACAAAAGAATGACGAGATTTAATATAAGTATGAAAGAGGCTGTAGAAATGGTTGATTGGGTTTTAAGAAAATCTGTTGGAGGTGAAATTTTTGTCCCGAAATTGAGTAGTTTTAATGTTATAGATTTTGCAAAAACTTTATGTCCAAACTGTAAAATTAAAAAAATTGGTATTCGACCAGGAGAAAAAATTCATGAGGAAATGATTACTATAAGTGATAGTTTTAACACTTATGATTTAGGCAAATATTATGCAATTATAGGAGCTAATGAACCAAAAATATTTAAATTCTATTCAAAATTTAAAAAAATGAAATTAGGAAGTTCTTTGAATAGTTTTGATAATAAAATGTTGACGAAAAAAGAATTAAATAAAATCATTAAAGAAAATTTATATTTAATCAATAATTAATTTAAAAGGGTGTAGATTGATTAATAAAATTTTTGAAGCTATTTCTATATTAAATAAAGAGTCACAAAAGAAATTTTCAATAATTGTCTTTTTTGTAATCATAGGAAGTTTGATAGAAACATTATCTCTCTATCTAATTTATCAAACTGTAAGTTATTTTTCAGACCCTATAAATTTTATATCTAGTCAAAACCAATTTTATAATTTTTTTGGTTATTTTAATCTAGAAAAAAATAATTTAATATTTTTTATCTTATTTAATTTAATATTAATTTTTATTATAAAATTTTTATACTTTTCCTTTTTATATTATAAAAAATTTAGATTCGTTCATTTCCTTAATGCGAATATATCTACAAAAATATTGAAAAATTATTTATTTCAAAATTTTGATTTCCATATAAAATCTGATTCTTCAAAACTTTTAAGAAACTTGAGAGACGAAGTTTCACAATTTTCACATGGTGCAATTCTTCAAACTTTAAACTTAATTACAGAAGGTATTATTTTTGTGTCTATATTTATATTATTATTATATTTTGAAACAAAATTTGTAATAATATCCTCAAGTTTTATTTTATCACTTGGTTTCTTTTACTACGTTTTAATAAGATCTACCTACCAGAAATGGGGAAATATAAGACAAATTTTTGCGTCCAATTCATTAAAAAATTCTATGGAGTCAATTCATGGAATAAAAGATATTAAAATTTTTAGTTCTGAAAACTTTTTTTTAAAAAATTATTTGAAAAGTATGATAATGCTAGCTAAATCAAATATAATTGTACATACATTAAATCAAATACCCAGACTGATATTAGAGTTATTTGTAATTGTAATTGTATGTTTTTTTATTTTTTATAATTTTAATGATAATTTGATGGATATGAGCTTACTTCCATCATTAGGATTATTTATAGCAGCTTCATTTAAACTAATACCTTCAATTAGTAGAATTTTAAATAGTTTAAATAGTTTAAAATTTAATCTATCAGCAACTACTGTTGTTAAAAAAGAATTAGAATTAGGTAGAAATTTAAATAATAAAGATATTATTTATAATAAAAATTTACATTTTAAAGATAGATTAAAAATAGATAATTTAAGCTTTAAATATTCAGAAAGAGCAATTTCTGTATTTGAAAATGTAAATATAGAAATTAAAAAAAATTCTATAGTTGGTATAAAGGGTGAGTCTGGAGCTGGAAAATCGACATTGATCGATTTAATAATTGGTTTACAGGAACCTTCAGCTGGAAAAATTTTGGTAGATGAAAAAAATTTAAAAGATAATAAAGATTTATGGTTACAAAAAATTGGGTATGTTCCCCAAAAAGTTTACATAACCAATGATTCCATAAAAAATAATATAGCTTTAGGATTGGATGAAGATTTAATTGACTATAAAAAATTAAAAAATGTTATTAAACAATGTCAATTAGAGAATTTCGTTGGTAAATTACCAGAAGGTATTAATACAACACTTGGAGACAGAGGTGTAGTTATTTCTGGTGGTGAATTGCAAAGAATTGGTATAGCAAGAGCGTTATACAAAAATAGTGAAGTATTGATTTTAGATGAATTCACTAGTGCACTTGACGATGCAAATGAGTTTAAATTGTTGGAAATATTAAAAGATTTATCAAATTTAAAAACAATTATTATTTCATCTCATAAAAAAGAATTATTTAGTTTATGTGATAAAGTTTTTTTAATTAAAGATAAAAAAATAATTCAATCTAAATGAATAAATATAAATTAGTTATAGTTTTCTGGAATTATTATACTCAATCGTCTATAAATCAATTTTATAAAAACTTAGTTTATTTTAAAAAACTTTTACCAGAAAATTCAAAATTATTAATCTTGGATTTGACAGCATTTAGCTTAGTAAAGATTAATAATAATTATATTCATAATGATAGTGAAGTAGAGTATTTAAAAGTTATAAATATAAGTGATTTAAAAAAAATCAAAAAAAACCTCAGTGACTTTGAAAAAATATATGCTTTAGGTCCTATTAATCCAGATTTTAAGTCTTTTTTAATTTTTTTAATATTGAGATGGCTTAATTTAAAGCTAATTTTTATTAATAACTTTGGTTATTATCTAAAAGAGAAAAATGTATCAAATTTAAATTTCACCTATAAATTAAAAAAGTTTATATATCTTAGGTCATCATATTATTTTTCAAGAATATTATCTCAAATTTCAATTTTTCCAGATATTGAATATTATTTTGAAACAAGCCAAGAAAGAATACATAGCATGAGTAACACAACTTTTAAAAAAATATTTAATAAAATTTTTTATTTTAAAAAAATTAATAAAAAAAAGATAATCCGTATTAATAGTCTATATTATGATAAAGTTATTATTCATAAAGATAATATTATATCTAAAGATTATATTGTATTAATAGATTCAGGTTTTGATCACCCTGATAGATTAAAATTTGAGAAAATTAAAAATCAAACCAAGCATGATGAAAAAAGAAAAAAATATTTTCAAAATTTACATAACTTTTTGAAAAATTTGGAAAAATCATACAATAAAGAAATTATATTTTGTCAACATCCTAAAACAAATTATTCATCGCATGATTTTGCCAAATTAATTCAAGATGAATTCAAAATAATTAAGGGCGGTTCTGAAGAATATATAGAAAAGGCTGAAATTGTTGTATTCACGGGAGCATCAAGCATGGTAAATAAAGCAATACTATTAAAAAAAAAAATTCTTTATGCTTTTTCAACCGATCTAGGAAAACATATAAGTGACAAAGTTTTTTCGTTTCTTAAAATAATTAATTTGACATTAATAAATTTAGATCAATTTAATTTATTAGATAAAAATTTGGTTGAATCTAAAATGCTTCAAAGCATAGACTCATATGATGAATTTATTCAAAATAATTTAATTTCAAAAAAAAATATTTGTTCGTATGATCAAATAAAACAAACACTTTATAAATAATTTGATTTAAAAATGTTAAATATTTTTTGGGCAATAAAATTTATTCTTTTAAATAAAAAAAAATATCAAAAAAGAAATGGTGATAAAATAATTTTATTAGAACTTTTTGATCACAAAGCATCAATTATTAGTAATGGTATTTTTTCTAATGAATTAGCTAAATTAAAAAATGCTCGCGTAATTGGTTACGAACCATATTTTTTAAATTTAAAAGGCAAAATAAAGAACATTTTTTATAAAATAAATTTTATAAGTCACTATTATTTATATAAATCCTATGGATTGCATTCAATATTAATTCCATTCAAAGGTTCAGAAAATAAAAAAGTAAATAAGATTTATAAATCGATTTTAAAAAATATTAAAAAAAAAAGTGACGTTTTAAACATAAAGTTTGAAACTATAAATGTTGGTGACTTAATATATGATACTTACTTGAGAGAGAATAAAAAATCTACTATAGACATTCACTCTCCTAAATTTCTTGAATATTTAAAAAACTCCATCAGACTTTATTTATATTGGTCAAATTTTTTTAAGAAAAATAATGTTGCTGGAATTATATTAAGCCACTCGGTTTATTTAAGGGCTTTACCCTTAAGAATTGCGTGTGATAAAAAGATAGATGTTTATAATGTAGGTTTTTCAAGTGCTTATAAGTTAACAAAAAATAAACCTTTAAAATTTGCTTACTTTAAGGAATTGCCAACAATTTTTAAAACCTTCAAATCAAATATTAAAAAAAATTTAATCAAAGTTGCAAAAAAAAATATAAAATTAAGGTTTTCAGGAAAAAAAGATATTGTACACAAAACCAATGAGACTTTAGAACAGAAGATTTATTTAAATACTAAATTTAAAAAAAATAAAGAACCAAAAAATATTTTAATTGCAGCTCACGATTTTAATGACGCTCCTCATGTACATGGAAAAATGATTTTTTCTGATTTTTTCGATTGGCTGAATTTCCTGGGTAAAAAATCAACACAAATTACTAAATATCGTTGGTTAATTAAATTACATCCTGCAAAATATTCTGACAATCTTAATCATATGGAATTTTTTTTGAAAAAATATCCATCTTTCGAACTTCTTCCAAAGCATATGACTCATAATCAAATACTCTCAACAGGTATTAAATGTGTATTAAGTAGTTATGGAACTATAGGTCATGAATATCCTATTTTTGGTGTTCCAGTAATTAATGCTGGAGAGAATCGTCATAGTGGATATAACTTTTGTCTTCATCCAAAAAACTTAAGAACATATAATAATTTGATAAATAATATCTCCAAAATAAAAAAACCAAAAAATATTGATAAAGTTTATGAATGCTACGCAATGTTAAATTTAGTGGATTTTAATTTATTTGAGACTTTAGATTTTTCAAAAGAAAAACTCGACAGTCTTCATATTTTTAAACATTATCTATTAACGCATAATGATGAAAGTATTCGTTTTATTGAAAATAAATATTCAAATTTTATTAAGTCAAAAAAAAGAAGATTAATAAAATTTTTGTATTAATATAATTTAAAATGATTTTTATAAAAATAAGAGATATATTTTATTAATGTTTTTTAAAATTTTAAGAAAACTAAAAATTTTTTTTTTAAAAAAAAATTGTATTACAAGCAATGGTAATCCAATCTATCCAGGTGGTGTAGTTGAAAATTTATCAGATAATCCAGCAAAAATTAAAATTGGAGAAAATTGTGTTATTAAAGGTAAATTGTTAGTTTTTGCTCATGATGGAGAAATTATAATTGGAGACAATGTTTTCATTGGTGAAAGAACAGAAATTTGGTCTTCTAAAAGTATAAAAATTGGAAATAATGTTCAAATTTCTCATAACGTTAATATTGCAGATACTAACTCGCATCCTATTGATCATGAACTTAGAGCACAACATTATTTAGAAATAATTAAAAAAGGTCATCCAAAGTCGGGTAGATTAACAGATAACATAAATGCCAAACCTATAATAATAGATGATTATGTATGGATTGGACATAGTTCATCAATAAAAAAAGGCGTCAAAATTGGAAAAAACTCAATTATATCATCAAATTCGATTGTAATAAAAGATGTTCCATCAAATAAAGTTTATTATAATGTTGTAAATTCTTTTTGTAATAACTTATAAAAAATATTTTGTAATGAAAAACTTACTAAAAAAAAAAATACAAAATTTTTTAGGACTAATTAACTTAAAAGAGGAAAATAAAAAAATATTAAAAAACTTAGGAGTAATAAATTCAAAAATTAACAAATATCAAAGTTATAATAATATACAGGATTACGAATTTCAGGTTTTTTCTCAATTCGGAGATGATGGAATAATTCAATTTTTGTTAAATAATATCAATGTTTATAACAAAAAATTTGTAGAGTTCGGAGTTGAAAACTACGAAGAAGCTAATACAAGATTCCTTTTAGAATGTTTTAGTTGGAACGGACTTGTAATAGACTCAGATATAAGTCATATAAAATATATAAAAAACCAAAATTATTATTGGAGAAATCAGTTAATTACCAGTTGTGATTTTATCACTAAGAAAAATATTAATTTAATTCTTCAAAAAAATAATTCTGTTGGTGATATTGGCATTTTAAGTATAGACATAGATGGTAATGATTATTGGATCTGGGAAGAGATAAACATTATCAATCCTTCAATTGTGATTATAGAGTATAACGCAAGATTTGGCTATGAAGATAGTGTAACCATTCCATATAATGAGGATTTTAATAGAAAAAAGATTAAAGAAGGTAATATTTATTATGGAGCATCCTTATCTGCATTATCAAAGCTTGCTAAAAAAAAAAATTATTCTTTAATTTGCACTAATTCTAATGGTAACAATGCTTATTTTGTGAAGAATGAATTATTAACATCAGAAAATAATTTAATCAAAGAACACACTCCAAAAGAATGTTTTAATATAAATTCTTTTAAAGAAAACAAAGATAAAAATAATAATATTATTTATTTATCTAAAGAAGAAGAATACGAACTTTTAAAAAAAATTGATTTAGTAAAAATTTAAATTATTTATACTCATTTTTTAAGATATTTATACTTTCAATATTTATTTTTTTAATGAATTTTTTATTAGTTGTTAGGAAATTTTTTTTTTTTAAATAGGTTTTTTTAATCAAAAATTTTTCTAATTTTTTAATAAAATCTTCAGGCGAATTTAAATTAAAATAAATTGCACCATAATTATTTTGTTCTTTGTGTCCTTTGATATTAGATAAGAATATATATTTTAACTTTGAACGTGCTTCTTCATTAATTGTACTCCAGCCTTCATAATATGAAGGGTTTACTAAAGCCAAACATTCATTTTGCATTTGATTAAGCTTGTATAACGATACTTCCCCAAGATTTGTAATAATATGATTTAATTTCAAATCAAATATTTTTTTATTGATATTAAGAAAATAATTTTTGTCTTTAAAATTTTCAATTTTTCCACAAAAAAGTATTTTGATTGGTAGATTTTTAACTTTAATTATCTTTGCAACTTTAATTAAAAAATTATGATTTTTATGTTCCCAGAATTGTGCAGGAAATAATAAATATTTTTTTAATTTTATTTTTGAATTTTTTACATTGCTAAGTATTCTAAGGGGAATAATTTTTCTATCCTCATTATAATATTTCTTAAATTCCCTTTTTACCTGAAAACTACTTACAAATATTTTATCAGAATTTTTCATTTCATTTTGAACGTATTTTTCTCTAAAAAAATAATTTTCACCTTTAAAAAACTTTTTCAAAACTTTGTGTTGCAGATCAGGTATCCAACCGATTATTTTAATTTTTGAATTTTTAAATAATTTTCTGTGAGAAAGCGTACTGATCTTTTCTTTGACTAAGGAATTATAAAGTACTAAATCTTTTTTAAATAAAAAAATTATTAATTTCCTGATGTAGTAAAATGGGTGTTTTTTTTTTTAAAAAATTTACCTCTCTAATTTTAATAAATTTTCCAAATTTATTAAATTTAATAAATTTTTCAGAGTCAGTGTAAACTATTATTTTAAAATTTTTTTCCTTTCTAAGAAGATTAAAAAAATTTCTATAATATGATATCCCTCCAGACCAATTTCCAATTTCATTTGAAGATATAACAAATGCTATTTTTTTTTGTTTCATTTAATAGTTGAATGTTTATTTATTAAAGACTAATAGTACTCTCTAAATGAAATACTTAATTAACACACCATATATCTCAAAACTAGAGAAAAAATACGTTAATGATGTTTTACGTAGTGGATGGCTTTCAATTAACGGGACACATACAAAAATTTTTGAGAAAAAATTTAATAAGTTCTTAAGTACAAAATTTACTTTAGCTGTTCAAAGTGGAACAGCAGCATTACATACAGCTTTAAAAGCACTAGATGTTAATTCAGGAGATAAAGTAATAATACCTAATTATACATGTGTATCCAATATATCTGTGCTTTCACAGCTAAATGCAATTCCAATAATAGTAGAGGTTGAAAAGGACTCTTTCGGAATCGATTTCGAGGGTTTGGAAAAAACAATAAAAAAATATAAACCTAAAGTTTTACAAATTGTGCATGTATATGGTTATCCCGCAAAAAATACCCTGAAGATAGTAAAACTTTGTAAAAAATATAATGTCAAAGTTTTAGAGGACTCTAGTGAGTCGCTTGGAGCCAGAATAAATGGTAAAAAAGTTGGAAATTTTGGTGATGTAAGCATTTTTTCGATTAGATCAGAAAAAATGATTGGAGTTGGTGAAGGTGGTGTAATTTCAACTAATCAACTTGACATATATAACAAGATTAAACTTATTGCATCAAGACATGCTCCATTTAGAAAAAAAAGTGATCCGTATTGGAAAAAATATTTTGTATCAGGAGAGGGATATAATTATTTAATGCCACACCTGTTGGGAGCTGTTGCAAGAGCTCAAATAGAAAATTTTGAAAAAATTATTCTTAAAAAAAAAATTTATATTGGTGAAATTTACCAAAAAATATTTAATGAAAATAATGATTATTGTATTTTACAAAAATCAAATAAAAACTTTAAATCTGTATATTGGTTAAATGCAATTTATTTTAAAAAGTTGAATAAAAGTAAAGTAAGAGAACTTGGTCATTTTTTGAATAAAAAAAAAATTGAAGTAAGGTCTGGTTTTTGGCCTCTTAGTAAAATGAGTACTTTTAAATCTATTTCTACTTTTAAAAATTCTATTAGTCGAGAATTATTTGAAAAGGTTTTGGTTTTACCTTCAAACATTAATTTAAGTAAAAAAGATCTTTTATATTTTAAAAAAAATATTGATTTTTTTTTAAATAAAAAATGAAAAAAATTTTAATTACTGGTTGTGCAGGTTTTATAGGTTTCCATCTTTCAAAAAAATTGTCAAATGATTACTCGATCTTAGGAATCGATAGTTTTGAAAAAAATAAATTTTCAAATATAGCTATAGACCGAGTAAAAAAATTAAAAAAGATTAAAAATTTTAAATTTAAAAAAATAAGTATCGCAAACCATAAAACATTAAAAAAAATATATGATAATAATAAGTTTTTTGCTGTTATAAATTTAGCTGCCACACCAGGAGTAAGGTCATCATTTACCAACCCAGATTTATATTTTAAAAATAATATTCAAGGATTTTATAATATATATCTTTTATCAATTAAACATAATGTTGAATTATTTATGTTTGGTTCATCATCATCAGTTTATGGAAATAATAAAAATTCAAATTCAGATAATCCAATCAGTTTCTATGCTGCAACAAAAAAATGTAATGAAATAATTTCACATTCTTTTCTACAAAGTTCTTCCACAAAAATAGTTGGATTAAGATTTTTTACTGTTTATGGGCCATGGGGTAGACCAGATATGGCGGTTTATAAATTTTCAAGAAATATAAATTTAAATAAGCCAATAAGCGTTTATAACTATGGAAATCATTTCAGGGACTTCTCATATATTGATGATACTACACAATCAATTTCATTAATATTAAAAAATATAAAAAAACTAAATCATTATCAGTTGTTTGATATTGGAAAAGGTAAAACAAATAGTTTATTAAATTTAATAAATCTAATAGAAAAAAAATTTAAGAAAAAATTTAAAATTAAGAAAACTTCTCTTCAAAAAGGTGATGTAAAAATTACAAAAGCTAATATTAAAAAATTAAAAGATTTGATTAATTTTGTACCAAAAACAACATTGAAAACAGGAATAGAAAATTTTGTTAAATGGTATAAAACTTACCACAGATAAATCATGTGTGGAATTTGTGGGTTTACATCAAACGTTTCTGATAAAAAAAAATATCTGACTGAGATGTTAGAACAATTATCTTCAAGAGGACCTGATGCTGAAGGAAAATATTTAAATGATAAAATTAATTTAGGTCATAAAAGACTCTCAATCATTGATTTAAATGAGAGATCCAATCAACCTTTTTATGATAAAAAAACTGAAAATTTTTTGGTTTTTAATGGAGAGATATATAATTTTGAGGAAATAAAAAAAGAACTAATAGAAAAAAAAAATTGTGTATTTTTAACAACATCAGATACTGAAGTAATTTTAAAAAGTTTCATTTATTATGGACTTGATTGTTTTTCAAAATTTGATGGAATGTTTGCTATTGGAATATGGGACACAAAAAATTCTAGATTAATTTTAGCAAGAGATAGATTTGGTGAAAAACCACTATATTATAATTATTTTTTGAACAATGGTAAAAAGGAAATATCTTTTGCTTCTAATTTAAATAGCTTAAAGTTTTCTCCTAATTTTAATTCTGCAATTAATAAAAAAAGTTTAAAATCTTATCTGATAAATAATTATATCAATAATAATGAAACAATTTATGAAGACTCATATAATCTCGACCCAGGAACAATTTTAATCTTCCAAAATAACCAGACTGTAAAAAAAAAATTTTTTGAAATAACTGACTATTTTACACCAAAAAAAAAATACAAAAAGTTCAATCATGAAGAACTCAACGAAATTTTAATCCAAAGTGTAAAATCAAGATTAATTAGTGATGTAGATGTAGGAATATTTCTAAGTGGTGGTTTAGACTCTTCTATAATTACAAGTATTGCAAAAAAATTAGGAGGAAATATTAAAACGTATACTTTAGGCTTTGAAGAGAATAGTTTTGATGAGTCAAATAAAGCAAAATATGTCAGTGAATTTTTAAATATTAAAAATGAGAAATTTTTAATTAGTAAAAATGATTTAAAAGAAATTGAAAAAATTATTTTAAGTTTTGGTGAACCTTTATCTGACACTTCAATTATTCCAACTTATTTTTTAAGTAAATTTACAAGCAG
>MDSZ01031977.1_pt1 | contig 19100 bp, 18 predicted proteins | sample 811201 | NCBI WGS metagenome assembly MDSZ01 (sample SAMN05326647, study PRJNA326480) | marine metagenome | isolation source: seawater | place: Indian Ocean: North | collected 2010
CCGCCCTCGGCTTCCGGAACCTCACGCACTACGTCGCCAGATCGCTCCTCGAAGCCGGCGGATTCAGACCGCTCCTACACTCTCATTCGCGATGAGCCAGATAAGCCGAGCCTCCTCTTCCGGAGACAGGGCTGAATCGTTCTCGACCATGCGGATCCCCAATCCTGCAAAGCTGCAGCGCCTGCCGTTCGCCGACCGAGCTGTTGGCGGCTCAGGCTAGCGCACTTCGGATGCCCCGTGGGCGCAGGATCCCAGCAGCCTGGACGGACGCAAGGCGCCGCATCAATCCGCAACCGTGTATAGCTGAGCTTCTGGCTCTGGCTCGTGTTCGCCCCGTACTCGAGCGGCCGTCGTCCACTCGACGACGAGCAGATCGCCCGATACACCTAGCCTTGTGCTCGCCTCACGGACCAGGCGAGCGGCACACTCGGCGAGCGACTCACTCTCTGACGGATCGGGAAGACCCTGGCTAATGACGAACTGGAAAGCGGCCGCGCGCTTTTGGAGGATGGTTTGCCCTTCCATGTCGCCTCGGAGCGCAGCCTCCAGCCCAAAGGTCGCTAACCGCGCGACCTCGCGGTCGACGTCTCGAGGGTGAGACGCAGAATGGTAGTCCACCCGCGACATGTCAACTACAACGGGCGGTCGGCCTCGCGAACTCGCGGCCGCCACGGGCGCGAGGCGCCGGAAATCGGCCCAATTTTCTTCGAGGCTAGATACGATTTCTTGCTGCAGGCGTCGCCTCCTCTCTTCGGCGGTTTCGGGGAGAGTTGCCTTCACGTCGCCGCGCAACTGCGCGACGTACCCTGATATCACCTCATCGTCGACCGGCTGCTTGGGCTTGGTTCGCTCCGATCTCGTTCGAAGCTCCGCGAGCTCGGACTGGCTTCTAGTCTGAGCGCGGACCATATCCGTTATCGCGGCGTCGATCCAATCCAGCGTGAGAACAATGGGGTCGTGGTTTTCGGGCTGAACGATCTTGTCGTCGCGTGCGCGACCATGTGTCCCATACAGCGTCGCTATGCGATCCACGTAACCGTCAAAGGACTGGAGGAACTGCTCGCCTCCCCTCACCCGGAGGGTTGGGCCTTGTGCTTGGCGAGCGGCCTTCTCGGCGTCCAAACGCAATTCGCCATGGGTGGTCACAAGCTCTAGCAGTTTAATATCGTTCACGAATACCTTCCCCCAGCTAGCTCGGGTCGCTGATGGTGTAGAAAACTGGAGGGTCCGCGTCAGCTTCGCCCCGAACCTTGCCTGCAGTCACCCATTCAATGACCAAGACGTCCGGGGAGATTCCCAGTTTCTCGCTCGCCTCGCGTATCAAGCGGGGCGCGAGATTGGCGTCGTACTGCGATTCGTCTTTGATGGCGAAGATCGCGTCCGATACGTAACCGAGTACTGCTGCTCGCTTCTTTAGAAGAGTCTCGCCTTCGCGACTTCCTGCCAGCGCGGCTCTCAAGGCGTCAGTAGCTATGCGCGCGACCTGCTTGTCCAAATCGCTTGGCCCTTGAAGAGAGTCGAACTCAACTTGGGCCCATTCGATGACTAGTGGTGGTCGCCGGCCGAGGTCGCGAGCTGACGCGCCGAGTTCCTGGAATTCGGTCCAGGACACACCCATCGACGCCAACAGCTCCTTTCGAAATCGTGCCAGTCGTTGTGTCTGCGTTTCCGGCGGAGACTCGGGAGCATCACTTTTGAGCTGGGATACGAAAGAAGCGATTACGGGGTCATCGGTGATCTTCGGCTCCGGCTTATGCTCCGTCGCACGCAGCCCTATCGCCTCGGCATTGCGCTCCTGGATTTGGCGCTGCCGTTTCAGGTCGCTCATGGCAGCGGATATCCAGTCCAAGGTGAGAACTAATGGTGAAGCGGTCTGTGCGGCATCGGTGGTCCGGACTGGGTTCTCATCGGAGCCGTGATTGAAAGCCTGTGCTTCGTAGCGGCGGATGACCTGCTCGATGTATTCGTCAAAGGCGTCGAGAAACTGCGTCTCGGCGCCTGCCTCGAGCGTCGAAGCGGAGGTCATCCTGGCGCACTTCTTGGCGGCTTCGGCGAGGCGATACCCCTCAGCCGCACGAGACGCCGACGGCGCGGTGATTTTCACGTTGTTCGCTCTCCCCCCATTTCAGCTGCCTCCCGCCCGAGGAACCGGTCGACGCCGCCGACGGCAAGCATCCTCATCGAGAGCAGGCCCTGCTGTCATCTCAACGTGCCCACATGTTAGTGGCTCGGGTGGACTTGACGGCACTTCTGGTGCAGTCTGGACGACTTGCCATGATCCAGTCGACGATCGGGCGACGCGAGGGGTAGTTCAGTGATGCGAGCTGAGTCACCACACCAGTCAGATGCTTGTCCGAGGTGGTGCTCGGGCGATCACGAAGATCGGGACAGTGGTGATTACGCCTACCACCAGACGCGGCAGGTGATGGTACCTACCGTCACTACGCAAGCCGGAAGGTGGCGACACGCAGACGTCGTGCCCGCCATTGAGATGAGGGAATATGCGGTACTGGCGTCTGCGTCTGCCGACCTGCGGCCAACGATCTGGGTCGCGCTCGTTGGCGAAGATGCGTCGATCGAGGTGTCCTTAGAGAGCGCCGCTAGGCTGCACAATGCGCTCGGAAAACTGATTGAGCAGATCTCAAGTGAATGACCAGCGTCGGTGACATCCCGTTTTCCGAATTTTGCGATGCCGCGGCCAGGTGTGACAAACCGGTGCTCTCGCTTGAAGCGGGGGGCGTGTAAATCCGTGGACAAGAACGCACGATTGATGTGGGCGCCTACGTTACTCGAAGGATAGACCACTTTTGATTTTCGTCACCCCAATTACTAGAGATGAACGGGGAGCTCGGTGCTTCGAGGTCGTGACCTTCAGCAGCCGCCGGGACCGCCGGACTCTTTCCAGAGTCGAGCATAAACGATGTGGTTGACGAACTAATTTGGTAGCTAGAGCCATCGGGTGTCCGGCGAACGCGCCACAACTGCTCTGTCGACCCACGATAGTGATCAAGCCAAACCCATGAACCGCCGCCCGGTGGGTTGTCGGTCGTGAGCGACAGGCCAGAGTGAACGCTCGTGATCGAGATCGCGCCTTTTCCTGCCCGACGCAGACGCCAGCGCTGCCAAGGCGCTCCGTGGACGGTCCACATTACGGGCCGCTGTCTGACGCGCGGGCGGTCATCTGTTGTTGAATCGAGCGCGAGCCCTGAAAGTCGATCGACCAACAGACACTCGCCGCTAAGAATCGATGGTCGCGCGATGAGCCGTCCGGCGGCGATGATCGACGACAGTCTCAGGTGCAGTCTAATGAAGCCGAAAGGTACAGAGACTGTGAGTTCGCCGTCCCCTGCGCCCATGATCGAGATCATATGGTAGCTGGCGCGCTACGAGAACCATCCCTGGTCGCCCCGTGCTCAAGCGGTCTATCTACACCTACCAAGAACTTGACGGCACTCCGGAATGCGGCCGCTTCTCCAGATGGCAACGTCGAACGTTGAGACCAAGGTGATGTCGCGGCCGGTCGGCGCCATCCCCTTCAATGACCCGCCCACGTTCGCGAGGCGGTCACTCCGATCGCGTGTCGCGGAGAAGCTCCATCGGGTCGAGCTGAAGATCTGCCGCCAGGCGTTCCAGTGACCGCAGGCTGAGGTTGCGTAGTCCCTGCTCGATGCCGCCGATATAGGTGCGGTGGTAGCCGAGCCGTTCAGCGAACTGCTCCTGGCTGAGCCCCAACGCTTGGCGGTGCGCTCGGAGGTTCCGTCCGAGTCGGCGCTGAAGCTCTCCTTCCATCCCACCACGGCACCATCTGGCTACTTATCGGTCTACAGACTTATAAGTCGCTTCCCGGTCGAGTATGTGCTACTTATGAGTAGCGTTGTCGCGCTTCCTGCTCACACCTATGCCCTGGGGGACCCTCGCCATGACCCGACCCGTCCGTTCGCCCCACTGGAGAAGCCACCTCCGCCGACTCCTCGCCACTGTCGCCGTCGCTGCCCTCGCGCTCGTCGGGACCATCGCGGGTGCCGCGCCCGCGCAGGCAGCGGTCGCCGTGAAGGCCGCGTCAGCGTTCGCGTACTGCTATTTCGACGCAGTCCGCGGGGTCGCCGAGACCAACCTTGAGGCCAATCTGGGCGACACCGTCGATGTGTCGCTCTTCGTCGATGGCGCCGAGTACGGCGATGGCTTCCACGAAGTGGTCGACACCAACAACTATGGGGCCAGCCTGAGCTTCGCTAGCCCCTTCTTCCAGGACGACGACAAACACACCATCGTGCTCAAGGTCAACGATGCCGAGGTGGCTACCCACACCTTCTCTTATCTCGACACGTGCAACCCGAAGCCCATCCCCGCGACCGCCACCTTCGGCACGCCCGTCTGCACGGACAGCACCGCGACGGCGCCGCTCGACATCGCCCACACCCAGGGCGTCTCACCGGAGTTCATCGTCACGACCGAGTCCGCCGACGGCACGAAGTCCTACGCCGGCTCATCCCAGGACCAGATGGGCCAGGTTCACTTCGACGTCTCGCTCGCCAGGACCGGCACGACCAAGGTCAGCGTCACCGAGCGCTACCGGCCCACCCTGACCACTTCCATCGACGAACACACGTACACGCTCCCCGAAGACTGCAACCTCCCGACGCCGACCCCGACCCCCACTCCAACGCCGACTCCGACACCGGAACCCACGTCCACGCCGACCCCCACGCCCACAGATGCCCCGTCACCCTCCCCAAGTGAGTCGGCGTCTCCGCTGGCAGTCTCCCTATCGACCAGTACTGCCATCCGCGGCAACCAGGTCACTGTGATCGCGAGCGGCTTCGCGCCCGGGGAAACTGTCCAGATCTGGCTGCACTCGACGCCCGTCAAACTCGTCACAACCACCGCGGACGAGAACGGCGCGCTCCGCCAGACCGTGACGATCCCCGACGGGACCGACATCGGCGCTCACAAGATCGAGGTACGCGGCGCGAGCAGCGGCTCTGCCTACGCGAACCTGACGGTTACGGATGGCCTGGCGGTTACCGGGTTCGACAGCGCGAGCACGGCGATCGCGGGAGCCGGGGCGAGCGTGCTCCTGCTCGCTGGCATCACCTTCGTCCTGGTCGCGCGGCGACGTCCGGCTCGCCGTTCGTGATTCTGCACAGCGCCGAAGAGCCCTCGGCGATCTTCCACTCAAACCCCGGCTGGCTCCTCCTCGTCATCGTCTGCGGGCTATTCTGCCTCGCCGCACTCACCTTCGGTGTGACCGGGCTCGTGCTCGGGATGCGCAGAGGCCGAACCGCGGCGGCGGTCTTCGGATGGATCGGCGTAGCGTTCGCGCTCCTCGCCGCGCTGCTACTCGTGTCCTTCCCGCTCACGCTGTTCGACGTGATCGCCTTCATCCTCTTCGCCCCATTCGTGACTCTGCTCTCGATCATCGGCGTGGTCGGAGGCATCCTGTCGCTCGTCTTCGCGCTCAGACGCCCCGCACCGGTGTCCATCTGAGAAGACCGAGCGGACCCGATGAATGCCGGCCAAGGCAGAAAGAACCACGATTCATGAGGACTAAACGCGCATGCCCGAAGCGTTCGGACGTCGCGCTCTCTCCGCACTGCGAAGGGATATCCTGGTGACGCTCGCGGAGGACGCGGTCGAAGCGGAAGCCCGAACATCGCGGCGTGTACGTATGACTGAACTCGATCCGGGGATCGTCGCCGTGCTGGGGATCGGTGCAAGCGTGGTCGGTGTGCTGGTCGGCGTCCTCACGTCCAACCTGCTGTTTGCCTACGTGATGCTATGCCTACCTATCGCTCTAGTGCTCTTGTTCGGTGCGTTCGTACCGAACAAGAGCACCAGCCGGCCCCTTCCAGGCAAATACGGCACGGCGCTCCCTGTTGCGGCACTCATCCTCAGTCTCGTTGGCAGCCTGCTCGGGATCGTGCTCGGTCACGTCAGCCGTCACATCATCCGCACCCACGGAGGCGACGGCGAGAAAGTTGCCCTCGCTGCATGTGTCGTGGGCTACGCCACACTCTTCTTTCAGATTGCGATCGTCCTATGGCTAATTACCGGCGTGCTGAACCTGAAGTGACACGCCGCGGAGCGTCGGGACCCGTCTTCACGCTCGTGGTGTGTGGTCTTCTCTTGACCGGCTGCGCCACCTCTTCCGCGTCTCCCGCGGTGCCCTTCGATGAGCCCACTATTCAGGGGAGCTTGCCATCGGCTCCCTCCGTGGAGGACTTGCTGTCCGCGGCACCATCGCTGGCCCCCGTTGCTACCGACGAACCCACGCCAGAACAACCACCTGCCGACGTCGCGACCGCTGCGAATGCGACCTACGAGCAGTTCAAGGCGCTACCGAAGACTGACCAGCTCACCTACGTCACGTGGGTCTTTCGGGACTACAAGAAGTTCCTCGCCGATTACAAACTGGTCGGCGGCAACGCCCGCGACTTCACGCTGCCAAGCCAATACCTGACCAACACGGCGGAGCAGATCGAATCCACCAACGTCATTCTCGACCGGATGATGATCGCCCAGAACGATCCACTGGTGCGCCGGAAGCTCAACTACGCCATGCACATCGACGGGGATCTATCGGCAGACCTCGACAAGTTCCAGAAATACATGGAGAAGAACCTCGGCGACGGGTTCGGTATCAGCGCGCGGGTCCAGGCAGCTAAAGGCGGCTTAGTACTCCCTGATGACCACGACACGGACAAGCAGCCGATGCTGCGCAAGGACCCGAACGGGCTCGACTCGGTCAACATCGAGTTCCGGAACGACGACACGTCGGTGGGCTACCTGGACTTCTTCTACGTGCCGATCGAGCACGGCTACATGACCGGTGTAGACGCGCTGTGGATACCGCGCTAGGCCAGTAGACGCTCCTCGCGAACGGCGGGTGCTGTTGTTGGATCAGCTGAGCTTGGGCAGCAATTGCGCTCGACGTTTGCGCGACACCCCGCAATCGGTGCGTAACGCAGTGCGCAGACCGTACTTATACCCTGTCGGCGTGGACCTGCTTGCCCTCTACGCAGAAACGTTCGGATGGTCTCCGCTTCAGCTCCTCCTGCTCGAGCGGGAGGTCACCGCGGGCGAAGTCGATCGGATGATCCAACGCTGGCAGACGGAACTCGAACGCCCGCTTGTGGCGCCCCGCAGCGAAGACCAGGTGTGTCCCCTCGTCAGCCATCATCCTTTCAACCGACTTTCCCTGTTCGGTAATGGCCCACGGGAGACGATTGGCGAACGTGCCCTCGGAATGTTGTTTGCCCACGATACACTCGTCTGCTCGGATCCAATGTGGGAGATCGTCGACGTCCGCGCTCGCCAGGGCGTGGACGCTGCAGCCGCGAAGATCAACGAACTCACTGGTCGAATCGCCGGGGTCGAACATCTGATCGAGGCGGGTGTGCTTCGTTTCACCTCGGCCAGGCCAGCGCTCGACGATTCGTCCCGAACCGCAGTTCTCCGAGCGTTCGGGGTTGAACCGACCATGCGCGTGTTCACGAATTTTGAACAGGCTGCTGACGCTGCTGCGATGGTCGGGGGTGCGGCGGCGCGCTCGTACATCGATCAAGGCATCGACCTCAGTTTTCGATTCGGGATTCTGCAACCCGACTTCGCGTCGCGGACTCTCCCCGCCCAGGTCGAAGAGACGCGTCAACGCGTCCAACGCATCGGCCAAGCGATCCTGCATCTGAGCTGGCAACTATCCGTTGCGTCGAGCGACAAGTCGGTCGACCTCGCCCTCGGTGGCGGCGTGGAGGCTGGACTACTCGAGTATCTCGTGGAGTCAACAGAACTAGTTCGACCCCACCTACTCTTGGGAACAGAGCGAACACGGCACTTGCTACGGGCGGCCGCGGGTGAGATTCCCAACATGGACCGGATCGACCTGTCAGATTCGGACGCCCTCGCGATTCGCAGCGACGATTCATTTGCCGAATTCCGAGGCGACCTCCATGCTGCACTAGACGATTTCGAGAGTGTCGTCGCTGACAGGGCTGACGCGGATAGAGCTGTTGATGCCTTCGCCGCCCGCATGGCCGATGCTGCTGACAGACTTAAACGCCGAGCCGCGAAAGCCTCGTTTGCCGCCAGCTTGAAAAACAGCGTGGTCCCTATCGGGATAGAAGCGGCTGTAGCAGCGACGAGCTCGTCCGACGAGCAGCTGAAGTCAGCGGCGGTAGCAACCGGCGGAGCTATCGCTGCCGTCGTTTGGTCTTGGCTCCATGCGAGAAGTCACCAGCAAGGCGCGCGCGTGGCGATCCGCTACACCTCCATGCTGGGAGTCCCACGCCCCCACGCCGACGACGAGTAGTCACCAGCGACCTCGCTAAGAGGGCCCCGGACGGCCGCAGCAGGCACCGCCCTCTCCTCTCCGGCGCAGCCATGTGGCGGTCCGCTCTGGCGATTACGTAGGAGTCACTGCCGACCGGACGGTTGATCCTCGATCCCCCTCGTCGTTCACTGGAGGAGTCCCCTGAACGCAGTCCTCGTTGCTGGTCTGCGGTCTCCCAGAGAACCAATCGAGTTCTCGGCCGCACCCGTCAAGGAGGTGACCCGCCCTCATGAGCGAGTCCAACGTCAACAGCCCGCCCGCCTCGGCTGCGTCCGTCAACGGACTCGGCTACGGCCCGATCAAACCCCTCGCGGTCAGACTCAACGAGTCCACCCGCACCCAGCTGGACATCATCGCCCAGCTCAACGACCGGACCGTCACCGACGAAGTCCGCCTCGCCATCGAGGCCTGGATCGACAAGACCAAAGCCGACCCAGCCATCCAACGCCGCGCGAAAGATGTGCGCGACGAAATTGAACGCGAAGCGGCAGGCAAACGCGACGCCATCGCCGCCATCTTCGACGCCACCCCGACACCGAAGACCCCGCGCACGCCGCCGAAGCCCCAGGGCACCTGACGGCCTCACCTCACCCGGGCGGCCGGCTCGAGCTTCGTCCTGCCCGGACGCTTGCTCGCCGGCCGCCCCGTCTCACCCTCGCCCGCGCCGATTGCGCGACCTCGTTTGTGCTCTGCGATTCCACGAGAACCAACCCGGTTCCCGGTCGCACACACAAAGGAGGAACACCACCATGGTGCAGGGCATCATCATCCCGGCAGCCAACACCGCACCCCTCAGAACCCAGTCGTTGGATTCGATGGAGGACTACCAGCAGGCTGTCGGTGGTTGGTTCGAAGCGGTCGACATCCCGGACCTCGGCGTCACGATGTACGTCAACGAAGAGGGACTCATCCGCGACCTACCATTCAACCGCCGCGCGACGTTCTTGTGGCGATTCCACGTTCCCCAGGCCCGCGACGTCCGCCTCGTCGGTGACGTCGCGGTCGTGGGATTGACCGACGACGAGAGCGAGAGCACCGACCTACCGATCGAACTCGGGCGGCGACTGCTCGAGCCGGGTGTCTACAGAGTCCGGACCCGCGAAGTTGGTCAGGCGCAGTGGCACGAGGAGCCGATCGACCGAGACGACTATCTCGAAACGGTCATCTGGGCGGCGCTCCTGCTGGAGATGTCGCCCACCCTGGAGGTGCGGATCGAGGGCATCGACGGCGGCGAAGAGGAGAGTAGCCAGCCTTGACGGGGCGGTGGCCATCAATGATGGTCACCGTCTCCAAACCTTTGAGACTCCACAGCCTGAAAGCGCCAACCGAGCACGGAGCAAAGAGACACTGAACTCCCCCACCACACCCTCGTCTCCTAGGAGCGCCTCGCCGCAGCTGAGCTCAGGGGCGGCGATTCGATCCATCACCGATGGCAACAGCCGGGCGACCAGGCTGCTCAGAGATCTCGTCATCGTCGCGACCCTGGCCCCCGACGAAGCAGCGATGTCTGTGGCCCTCGGTAACCTTGGGCCAGCGGGGTCGTTCGACCCTGAGTCGGCCGACAGCGAGCCGCACTCGTCCTGGACGAGCGCCCTGAATAAGAGAGGTGATGGAACGTGACCGACGTGGTTCCGGACACCATCAACGTTCAACCGCACCCGCGACTTCTCAGCGTCCTCGGCGACATCGAATTCGCGCCCTGGCAGTGCATCGCCGAGCTGGTCGACAACTCCTTCGACGAGTTCCTCCGCAATCCTCCGGTTGATGACGCGCCGACCGTCTGGGTGACGCTTCCGGCACGCAACAGCACCCCGAAGGACGGCGAAGTGTGGGTCAAGGACAACGGTCCTGGAATGACCCTCGATCAGCTCAACAACGCGCTGCGCGCCGGATGGACGAGCAACGATCGCTTCGGGCAGCTCGGACTTTTCGGCGTCGGCTTCAACATCGCAACCGCCCGCCTGGGGCAGGTTGCCGTCGTTCGCACCGCCCGTGCCGAAGACCCCCACTGGACGGTCGTCACCATCGACCTCAAGGCGCTCGCCGCAGGCACCGACTTCAGGTTGCCCGTGGTCACCGAACCCAAGAGCACGGGCGGTGAGCACGGCACCGAGATCGTCATCCGCAATCTCAAGCAGGAGCACCACCAGACCGTCAGCAGGGGGCAGTCGAAGATCAAGCAGATCCTCGGCGACATCTATAGCTACCTCCTGTCGACACGGGGGTTTCGCCTCATCGTCGACGGCGAACTCGTCAAGCCGAGACTGCCTTGCGTGTGGGGCAAGGGCCGGTTCGTCGTTCGCAGCAACGAACGCATCCCTGCCATCTTCGACATAGACGAGCGGCTGCCGGAGCGCCGCGTGTGCATGGATTGTGGCGAGTGGCAGGAAGTCGGTGACTCGACCTGCGAGTACTGCGGCAGCGGACGTGTCGAGACGCGCGAACGGCGCATCTGGGGATGGGTTGGCATCCAGCGATACATCCATTCCTCCGATTTCGGCATCGACTTCATCCGCAACGGCCGCAAGATCCTCGTCCGCAACCGGAGCCTATTTAACTGGGATGACCCCGACGACCCGACCGGCAGCAGTGAGATCGAGTACCCCATCGAGTTCCCCCGAGGCCTCGGCCGGATCGTCGGAGAGATCCACATCGACCACGTCCGCGTGAACTACCAGAAGAACGCGTTCGAGTACGACACGCCGGAGTGGAAGCGGGTCATCCGCGTCCTCCGTGGCGATGGCCCCTTGCGCCCCAAGATCGGTCAGCGCCTCGGATACGGCCCCAACTCATCGCCGCTTGCACAGCTCTTCACCGGCTACCGCACCAACGAACCGGGACTGAAGGATCTGATCCCCGGCAACGGCACCGCTCCGTTGCACGAACTCGCCCGTGAATGGGCAGACAAGTTCCGCAAGGGCGACCCCGAGTACCAGACCGACGAGAAGTGGTACCAGGCGGCCGAGCAGCACCTGGAACTCAAAGAAGCCGCCAAGGAGCCGCCGGCGACCGCCGGGGACTCCGGCGGCGACATACTTGCGACCAAGGGCCTGCTGCCGAACGCGCCGGCGACGCCGCCCTCGCCGCCTACGCCCGTCGAGAGCGAGGACGATCGGCGTGCGAAGTGGCGCTCCAGCGCTACACCGCTCCCGGATCTCGATGCGAGCTTCGGCCTGCCCGGTCACGGTGCTCCGCTCCAGGTGCGGTCATGGCTGGTGCGCGGCCACCGCATCACGCGCCCGAACGAGACTGGACCTGTACCCGTGTACGTCGCATCCGGCAAGGGCGCGCAGGTCGACGTCTTCATCGACGCCGAGCACGCGATCTTCGTCGACTTCGCCGTCGACACCCGCGACCTCGTCGTGATCGAGCTGGCGGACTTCATGCGTGTGCGCGACAACTCCAGCCGCGCGATCTCCGCGATCTTCGCCGATCTCAAGGACAAGTGCCTGCCCGATCACCGAATCGCTGGCCCCTTCCTCACCGATCTCGCGGCACGCACGCTCAACCGCATCCGAGAGGCCATGCAGCCGGTCGTTGCAGGCAACGCCGCTGGCTACTGGAGCCTGCTCTCCTCAGACGATCAAGGCGCCGCCGAGCGGCTGTTCGCCGTCGAGGGGGGATCCGCGAGCTGGGAGGACGTGACCGCGTCCGGCGAGTGGGTTGGGTACGTCCCCGGCGCCGCGTTGGTACACCTGGTCGAGCAGCGCCCCGAGGCGTTCCTTGATGGTCGCGTGTTCCGCAGTTCCTACCAGCCGCTCGGCTCGGCATCCGCCAAGCGCGCGTCCGCAGACCGCGTCGTCGACCTCCTCGGTGACGTCGCGACGCTCGCCGATGTCCCCGCACGGCGCAGCCCCGAAGAACTCCAGCGCGGCCGGCTCGCTTGTCTCCTCCTCTCCCAGGAGATCGTGGAGGCCGCAGAGGAGGACGTGGCGTGACCTCCTTCCTCGCGCCCAGGCGTTTGCTGGAGGGCGGGCCGAACCGATTCACCCGCCAGGTCGAGCGGCTCATGAGTCTGCTCGGATTCCGCGACGTGGTGAACATTGACGGCCCTGGAGACCACGGAGGCGATCTCCTCGGAACTTTCAACGGCCAGCTCTGGGTTGTTCAGACCAAGTGGAAGAACAAGGGCGCGGTCGATCGCTCCGGAGTCGATGAGGTGTCCGCCGCTTTCGAGCACTACGGCGCCAGCAAAGCCGTCGTCGTGACGAACACCAAGCCGTCGTCGGACGCTGAGCAGCGCGCCACCGAACTCCTCCGGCTCGGACGAACCGTCGACTTCTGGAACGGGCAGGATCTCCAGGGACTCTTCGACGCCGCGACGGAAAGCACGCCGATCGTCCTGCGCGACTACCAAGACGCGGCAGTCTCCGCCCTTTGGTCCGATCTGCAGTCCCGTCGGCGCGCTCTGGTGATCCTCGCCACCGGCCTCGGCAAGACAGTGGTCGGAGGAGAGATCGTCGGCCGCTACCTGCGCGAAAATCCCGACGAGGACGTCCTCGTCGTCGCCCACACGAAGGAACTCGTCAACCAGCTCGAACGCGCGCTATGGCGTCATCTGCCCAAGCGCGTGCCGACGCAGGTCCTCACCGGCGACGAGCGGCCCACGTCGCTCTCCGGCGTCACCTGCGCGACGACCTCCAGCGCGCTCGGTGCCGTCCTGCGCGGGTGGAAGCCCGGCCTCATCATGATCGACGAGACCCACCACGTCGGCGCGGACGGCCAGTACGACCGCCTGCTCGACGAGCTGAAGGACAGCCTCCAGTTCGGGGTCACCGCGACGCCTTGGCGAGGCGACAAGTACGACATCGAAAGCAGGTTTGGCGCCGCCAGCTTCAAACTCGGCATCGAGGACGGTATGCGTCGCGGCTATCTCGCCACCGTGGACTATCGCCTCTTCGTCGACAACATCGACTGGGACGTCGTGCGCGAAGCCAGCCTCAACAACTACTCGATCAAGGAGCTCAACTCGCGGCTCTTCCTCACCCAGCGCGACGAGGCGGTCGTCGACGCGCTCAAGGAGGCGTACAACGCCACCGTGGCGCCGCGTGCGATCGTGTTCTGCCAGACGATCGAACACGCCGAGCGGATGGAGCAGCTGCTCCGCAAGCTCCCGGAATGGGCCGGCGCGGCGGCGCTCCATGCCGGCATGCACAAGCGCGAGCGTCAGCAACGGCTTCTCGACTTCCGTGCGGGACGAGTGCCGATCCTCGCTGCGGTCGACATCCTGAACGAAGGCGTCGACGTCCCCGACGTGAACATCCTCGCGTTCGCGCGGGTAACCCACAGCAGGCGCATCTTCGTTCAACAGCTCGGCCGCGGCCTGCGCCTGAGGGAGGGCAAGGAACGCGTCCTCGCGCTCGACTTCGTCTCCGATATCCGCCGCGTCGCCGCGTTGCTCAACATGCGCCGACAACTCGAAGCCACCGACATCGAGGTCCTCCCGTCCGTCCCGCAGCCAAGCATCCAGTTCAACGACCTCCGGGCCGAGAGCCTGCTGGAGCAGTGGATCCTCGACGCCGCCGACCTGGAGACCGCCAATGACGAGGCGCGTCTCCAGTTCCTCGACCCGGACGTCCTGCCGGCATGACGCGGGACACCCTGGTACCGGAAACCCAGCTCGCCGACGTCGTGGCCGCTCTCTACGAAGACGCGAACGCCAGGAACTGGAGCCATCTGCCGCCTCGCGACCGCAGCCGGGCGTACAGCGCGTGGGTCGAAGATCCTCGCGTCGGTGCCATCCTCACCAAATACATGAGCCCCGAAGCCGCGCGCGCCTGGATCAAAGACGGTCCCATGAAGGAGTACGCCCGCGCGCTCCGCGGCATGGGACGGTACGCCAAGTTTGGCAACTCCGGCGGGACGACGACCCATGACATCATCCGAGCGGCTCTCGGCGAAGGGTGGACGCTCGTCGAAGGAACCGACGGCATCAAGCCGTTCCACGCACAGGCGGTGGACCCTGGGGGCGCTCTCGCATATCTCGCATGGGACGAAGCGCGGAACTTCAAGAACCTCGTCTGGGCGGCGCTCCGCGCGAGCGTCGATCTCGGCGTCGCGGGTCACGTCATCGTCACCGAGCCGCCAGGAACGGTGACGGCGCGAGACACCGCAGACGGACACGCGGCGATCACGAAGCGTTGCGGGCTCTCGCTCCACTATGTTCGCGAACAGCTCGGAAGTGCCCCATGAGCAACCAGCTAAACTCCGTCGAGATCTTCGCAGGCGGTGGCGGAATGGCGCTCGGCATGCGCCAGGCAGGCTTCACCCACGAAGCGCTCGTCGAATGGTGGGCGCCCGCAGCGAAGGTGCTGCGCCACAACGCCGAACGAGACTCGACGCTCTGGACGAAGGAACACGTCCTTGAAAAGGACGTCCGCGAGACGGCCGACCAACTCGCCGAGCTCGGCCCGATCCATCTCGTCGCCGGCGGACCGCCGTGTCAGCCGTTCTCGCTCGCCGGGACCGGCGCCGGTCACTCCGATGACAGGAACATGTTCCCCGCCGCGCTCGACATCGTCAGACAGCTCATGCCGGACTACGTAGTTTTTGAGAATGTCCCTGGTCTAATGCGCCCCTCGTTTGCGCCCTATCTCGACTACGTGAAAGACCAGCTGAGGCGCCCAACGATCACTCCGAAGGACGGGGAGCTCTGGAACGAGCACCATGCGCGGATCCGCGCCAGCCGGCTGAAGGAGCTCTACCGCGTCTACCAGGAAGAGATCGACGCCGCCGACGTCGGTGTCGCACAGAGCCGCAAGCGCGTCTTCCTCGTCGCCGTCCGCGCCGATCTGAAGAACTCCGGCTCCTGGCCGGGTATCACGCGCACCCATAGCAGGGACGTCCTCCTGCACCAGCAGTGGATCACCGGGACGTATTGGAACCGCCACGGGCTCGTCCAACCCGAAACCGCGCCGGAACGGCTCAACGCGCAGATCGAGCGGATCAAGAAGACCGGAGTGTCCGACGATCGGCTGCCGTGGAAGACGCTTAGAGACCTCCTCGCCGACGTTCCCGAGCCCGCCGTCGAGATCGCGCCAGACGACTGGCCGAACCACATCGCCATCCCGGGCGCGAGGACGTACGCGAAGCACAACGGCAGCCCGCTCGATATGCCGAGCAAGACCATCAAAGCCGGGGTGCACGGAGTGGCCGGGGGCGAGGCGATGCTGCGCGAACTCGACGGCGCCGTCCGATACCTCAGCATCCGGGAGGCGGCCCTCGTGCAGGGGTTCCCCCAAGACTACGAATTCCCGGGAGTCCGAAGCCGCGTCATGGGCGTGATCGGCAACGCCGTCGCCGTCGACGTCGCCGCGCAGGTCGGGCAGACGCTCGTCACGCTTCGAGCCGAGCAGCAGGAGACCGACTACAGCGCTGACACGAACGAAGTCCGCAGCAACCTTGACGCAGAGGCTCGTGTGCCGTGCGCGCGAGCCGCAGCGGTCATCTGATCCCGAGGGTCGACCTCGAAAACTGCCGTAGCATCAAACATAAGACGACTTTCGCGGAGTCATGAGCGTCGACCTCCGGAACTGCAGTGCCCACACCCAGTTGTATCCCACTCCCGCTAGGTGGCACTCACAACAAAGCGCCTCGAGCCTGCCGTCGCCACATGGATCTCTCCGAACGTGTCGATCAAAAGTCCGCTGCCTATCAAGCGAATGGCAGGATCGGTGCTTCATCAGTGAGGAGGACACGTTTTCAGCACTATCCAACTTGCTTCCGAGCGCTAGTGGACGTAGACGAGGTGGCACGCGCGGGTCTGCTGCGCAGCGATGCGCTGGTCGCCTGATAACTTGACGAACGTGACCGCTGACGTCGAAGCCGGGCAACCGGCTGCCGCCTCGCCTCAACGCCGGATCATTGCCAGCGTCGAGGATCTGATGCAGGTTCTCGAACCCATCACAGCAGATGGACGCGAGGTCTGGTATCGCGGCCACCGTGACCATACTTGGGAGCTTCAGGCTTCAGCGTTCAGGAAGCAGGAGCACCGAGAGAACGAACGAGTCATGCTGGCTCGGTTTCGCCAGGAAGCTGCCACGGCCGGCCTGCAATATGCTTTCGACGAGTGGGGCTGGACAACATTTGCGCAGCACCACGCACTTCCGACTCGGCTTCTCGACTGGTCACAGAGCCCCCTCGTCGCTTTGTTCTTCGCTAGCGAGCTGGACCCTAGCGCGGCGATCGACGAAGTGGATGGCGAGTTCTTCGTCATCCACCCAAACGACCTAAATGAAGAGGCCGGTGATGCCGACGGTGGACATCCCCATCTGCTGACGGACTCTGACGTCACACTCAAGGACTATCTGCCTGGGCGCGACAGCGAGAACAGGCGGAAGCCTAGAGCCGTCGTTGCTCCCCTGATCTTCGACCGGATTCGATTCCAGACCGGAACATTCACGTTGACCCAGTTACCGTCGCCCGGAGCCGATCAGGAACCTCTGCGGAAGGCCCGGTCGCTTCAGTCCTTCATCGTTCCGACAGCCAGCAAGGCACCTCTCCGCGAGCAGCTTGGTGTACTCGGGTTCAACGAAGTCTCGATCTATCGAGATCTCGACCGTATCGCGAAACGCATCAAGGCTGTCTACGGCAGGAGCTCCGCATGAAGATTCGCACCGCGCTAATTCCTGAACTCACGGTTGCAAAGTTTCGGCGCATGAAGGACGTGGTCGACCTCAACCCGCCGTATCAACGTGAGGGCGGGATTTGGGGAATTGATACCCGTGCAGGTCTGATCGACTCAATCCTCAACGGACTCGATCTACCCAAACTGTATTTCGAGAAGGAGTCCAGCCGACGCCTTACAGCGGCCGGCCTTACGTATCAGTACGCAGTGATCGACGGCAAGCAACGCCTCGAAGCCATCACCAGTTTTCTGTCCGGCGACTTGAGGCTGGCCGACGACTTCCGATACTTCGAGGATGAGAACGTACGAGCCGAGAGACTAACCCTCCCCGAGCTTCAGGAACGGTATCCCACGCTTGCGCAACGTTTCCTTGACTACGAGCTCCCGATCGTCAGCGTCACATCTGACAGCGGTGACCTGATCGAGGAGATGTTTCAGAGACTCAACGCGTCATCCTCTTTGAACGCTGCCGAGCGTCGTAACGCGATCTCGGGAACAACTCGCGAATCGGCAAACGAGCTCGCCCGCCATGGTCTTCTTCTAAGCCGTTCCCCGATTAAGAACGCGCGATACAAGTATCGTGAACTCGGGGCGAAGTTCCTGGCGATTGAGCATCAGCTGGACATGAGAGGCCGCCTCTCAGATACGAAGGCTGACACCCTCCAAAGACTGTTCGTAGCGACCCATGGAGACAACCCCAGCATCAACGCGAGCAAGATGCGAGAGTATCAAACTGCGGCGACGGCAACGCTTGATCGCATGCTTCCCGCCTTCTTAGACAACGACCCGCTTCTCGCATCGATCGGCACAGTTGTTGTTTATTACCTTGTCTTCCGAGACCCAGCGGTTGCGGCAGCCGCCGACCGAGGGAAGCTTCAGGAGTTTGAGGACCTCCGGCGCGAGGCCTCTCGCCTCGCGGAAGATGCTGCTGAGTACGCGCGACCCGCCAATGCTCGTCTTCGGGAGTACAACGTGTTCGTTCAGTCTACGAACGACGGAAAGGCCCTCGAAAGACGAGCCCAGATTCTCGGCGCGTTCCTGACAGCTCGAACCGACGAGGACCCTCTTGTCGGACTCGACGAACTTGAGGAGAGCGCTGAGGTTCCCGATGGAGACGAGAGCTAAGGAATCCCGAGGAAGGCCAACACGTGGTTCGACAAATCGCGCCCGCTGCAGATCGCCGGCTTGAGTCCTGGTGCTACTCGTGTGGTCGCCCTATAAGGATTGAGGACAGGACAGTTGAGCACGTGCCCGCGCGGGTGTTCTTCGACCGACCCTTCCCCGAGAATCTCACGACTGTCAATGCTTGTCACGAATGTAACAACGGCACTTCTGCTGAAGAACTCTACGTCGCATGTTTGTTGGAGATTGTCCTCGCTAAATCCGTCGACCACGCGGTCCTGGCGAGGCCACGCATCGCCCGGGTGCTTGAACAGCATCCGGAGATCGTCGCGTCGCTCCATGATGCGCTCACGGAGACTTCATCGGTGTGGCTGGCCGAGCGATCTGTAAAGAGCCTGACGACGGTCGTCACCAAGATCGCGCGTGGTCATCTGATGTTCGATCTTGCGGACCCACGTTATAATTCCCCCCGCGTCCTGCGTTGGTTCCGTCTAGATCACGCGTCGACGTCGGAGGCCCGGGCGTTCGAGCAATGGGATGATTTGGCATCCGCTGCGCCGATGCTTCTGCCAGAGGTCGGTTCGCGAGCACTGTCGAGGATGTTCGACGGGCGAGACGAACATCAGGAACCGAACTGGATCACAGTGCAAGCGGACCGATACCGCTACTCGTTCCGTGTAAGTCACGATCCCGCCGTGCGGTTCGTTCTACGCGGATTCCTCGCTTGCGAGATCTCCTGGTAATCAAGGCTATGACCGCTGTTCTTTGCCTGCCCAGGGGCGAGGGTCGCAGCTCACATGCTGGAGCCTCACCGTGCTCCTCCGCGCGGCCGCAGCAGTACGCCCGCGCCGATCAGGGGACTGTCGAGCCCGGGCGTAGCTCGCAATGGTAATCGCCGCGATTCGCTTCGCCGTCCCCATAAGGGGCTCTTCGCAGTTGAGGGTGTAGCCCGGGACCGTCGGCTGGTTCGCGGATAGGCGTCGAGGTCTTCCAGGATGGAAGTTCTCACGCTCACCATCCGCC
>MDSZ01156216.1_pt1 | contig 19092 bp, 15 predicted proteins | sample 811201 | NCBI WGS metagenome assembly MDSZ01 (sample SAMN05326647, study PRJNA326480) | marine metagenome | isolation source: seawater | place: Indian Ocean: North | collected 2010
CGAGCTTCTGACGCCAGTGAGAAATCGAGCCGGGCTGCATATCGGGCACCACGAACAACACGCGTGGGGTCATCTCTGACACTTTTCGAATGCAGGAAGTTGAGCTGACGAGCAGCCAAATCCCTTTGGCCACCATGGAGATCAAGCAACTCGGGCGCCGAATCAGCACCGTTCAACACCAAAGCCATGGCATTGATCGTGAAGTCGCGGCGAACCAGGTCATCCTCCAGACACCCAGGTTCAACCCGGGGGTTTTCCGCAGGAGCCGGGTAATGCTCCTTTCTCGATTGCGCCATATCGATTCGAACTCCATCCAGCATGAATTCGACGGTGCCGAAAGTGCCGTGCTGTCGCAGCTCACTGATCCTTCCCTCACCGAGGTTGTCAAGCAACTGAACCGCCAAGCCAGCACTGGGACCCTCCAGCACAAAATCGAGGTCCGGCAAGCCACGCCAAGGGTCGCGATGCACTTGATGGAGCAATCCATCACGAACAGCACCACCCACTAAAGCCAACCGCTGTATGCCTAAAGCTTGAGCCGCTTCTTGAAGCGTGCCAAGCAAATCAACAGAAATGCCGGGAATGTCCAACTGCTCAAAGGCCACCCGACAGATTCAAAGACAGGCTGTTATCCAACATTTTTAGCGTCCAGGGTTGATACCATTCAACCCAAAGGCACGAAACGACAGAAATCGATAGCGCCACTCAAGAGACATGAGGTTGAAAGACAAATCGCATCATGAAGCTTTCAATTGCAATCATCATCCTCAATCAAAACAGATTGAGGACAGCATCTGACCAAGGTGCTCATAATCTGCCTTCCTCAAAAACTGTTCGCGCACTCCTGAGGAAGGCCAACTTGATGGGCGCAGTTGCGAAAGAATCCAACGGATTTTGACAAGCCAGTCTTCTGCAGTTGCCCCCATAGGCATATGCCAAACGCCTTCACAACCAGAGGCAAACCCCAGTGGCAAACCTGTCATCATTGACAACGTCGAACATCCACTCGCCAACGCCTCGGGAAAAGACAAAGGCCCACCTTCCTGAACAGCAACTGAACACAGCAACCGAGTCGAGCGCATCAGATCCGGGAAATCAGAATAAGGAACATTGAGAACTTGAACACGTGAGTCACTCAAACCCGCACACTGATCCCAACCTGGGCCAACGACAGCAACCCTTAGACCAGATTCCGCTAAACGACGAGTCAGCTCAAGCTGCAATGCATAGCCTTTTCTAAAACGCTCACCAACCTGACGCTCTGAGTAACTAGATCCCACGAACAAAACATCTAGATTGCAATCTGAATCAGAGATAGCCTGGGGTGGATAAAAAAGATGACGATTGACTCCGGCGGGGAAATGATGAACTTTTTCAGGATCAAGACCCTTCGCCAAAAACAAATTAAATTCAAATAAACTTTGAGTCAAAACAGCATGGAGCTCTTTAACTCTGGGCACACTTTTATTGATCTCAATATGGGGAGCATAATAGACAATCCGCTGAGGCGGGATCCCTGCACGCAGAACCTCCGCTATACGTCGACCAGACATTACCAATACATAGGAATTTGAAGCAGTAAAAGCCCGCTTCAAATCACTAATCGAATCACATGTTTCCACCTCAGGCCGTCCCACAGAAGAACTCAAAGCCTGCGATGAAATCAAGCCACGCCATACGAATCCCAAGCTCCAACGGCCTGTGGAATAGTAAATAATTTTTTTAATGCCATCAGCACGTGGAGACAACGAAATCAGCGCTGCATGGCCAGATCGAACTGATGAGACCTTGCGAAGGATTAACTTCAGCACAATGCGAATGAAGCAAGGCATTCATCATAGACATCCACTACCAAAAGCACAAACTAATTCAAGCAAATCATCTTAAGGACACCAATCAAGTCAATTCACATCCAATCACAACCATGGTCCAGAGAAGACGTTCTGCAAACCCCTTCAAAGAGTTTGCTTAGTCTCCTCGGAAGCCAAAACAATACCCTGATACCAAAAATTGAGATATTTGAAAAACGGATAGCTGACGCACTTAAGACCTCGCCCACACTTTCCAATTATCTGTAGATTGTTTATACGACAGAGGTCCGCCAGCAACCATCCAGTTCCCGCGAAAGAAGCAGAGCGAGAATCCAGGGAAAAGCACCTTTTGCATCAGCGGTAGCGAAGCGTGGTCAACTTCAATGAATGGAACTTTTGCGCACAAATTCTCAAGCGCTGCTGTGTACGAAGCTGGTCCAAATGAACAATCATGAATCAAGCGCAGCTTATCGATCGACCGAAAACGAGGATCGGAATAATTAAACCCTCGCAATCCATTGGCTAATTCCGCAAAGAAGGGGCAACCACGCCTCGAAACAAAAAAGCTACTCTGAAGATAAGGAACTCTCTTTTTAAGATAAAGAAGACTTGAATCTTGGCGCAGCGCAAGATCAATCAGTCGTGATGATGTCGCCACAGGCATCACATCACTGTCAAGCCAGATTGTGTCTTGACAAGAGGCAAAGGCCAGACGAAAGACATCAGATTCAGCCGCATAGTGAGGAGCCGTTTCGAATGCGATCTTGAAATCAGGGTTATAGCTTCTAATCCACTCAAGAGCCTGATCATGGCAAAAGACCTGAATCGGCTTAAGGCCTAATTGTTCAAACAGACTGTTCCATTGCTCTGTGATAGCGACGACATCTCTGGGTGGAGTGCCCTGGCTCCAATACTGAAAAGCCTGAGGCAGAAAACTCTTTTCTGAAGGCAGGTCAACAAAGTCATCGAGGCCATCAGCGACTTCTCCATGGACAATCGCCTCACTCCAAAGAGTAAATAGAGGCACTTGTTCACGCTGGAGATAAGCATTGAGATGGCGATACACATGACGAGATCTCACAGTGCCGATCAACTGATCACCATCAAGGCACTGGCGACAGCCCTCTTCCAGGGTTGCAATGGCGTCCCTGGGCTGACCTAACAGCTGCAGACTTTCGCAGGCAATGTGATAGCCATCAAAGGCTGTGGGCAACTCTTCAATCAAGACCTGTGCATGCTGCAGTGCTTGGGCATAGCGGCGACTCGCATAACAGGAATCAGCAACGATCAGCCGCAAATCATGATCCCCAGAGCGGTCTGAAAGTGTTAGTTCAGCGATCCTCAAGACAACATCAAACCATCGCCGCTTGGCACAAAGACGAGCAACTTCCCGGTGGAGACGCAACCACCCCGGTGTCATGCCCACGAGACCGAGCAACAGCCACTGCGCGAACCCACTGCCACCACAGGCTGTCGCCACCTTGACGAAAGCCGTCAGAGCTTTTCTCAAGGGATCCAATCGCAACCGTGTTGCACCTTAGAAGTCATCCCAGAAAGGATCGAACCTCTGTGATGCTTAACCCTCGAGACACAATGCATTTTTCCAGGTGGCGTCCAGGGCATCCCAGGAATGGGCGGTCATCAGCTCAGCAGCAGCAGACCCGAGCCTGAGTCTCAGTGCATCGTCTTCAGCCAATCTCTGCATCGCATTCGATAACGGCCCTACCTGTTCAGTCGGCACAACCCAGCCGCTCTCTCCATGGCGCACCACTTCCATAGGTCCAGGGGAGGCATCGCTCACGATCACAGAAAGCCCGCTGCCCATGGCCTCAAGCAGCGCATTGGGCATGCCCTCATAGCGAGAAGGCAGCACAAACACCGCACCAGGTCGATAGAAACGCAGTGGATTCGGCTGAAAACCCAGAAACTGAACTTGGTCCGCGGGCAAGAGTGATGCAGCGAGAGCCTCAAGCAAAGAACGATCCGGACCATCACCGACGATCACGAGCGGCCAGACGGCTCTCAGGGCATCCGGCAACTGGGCGTAGGCACGAACCAAGAGGTCAATTCCCTTTTGCGGTACGAGACGACAAACCGCCAGAAAACAGGGAAGCTCGCGATCAGACGAATCACCACAACGATTCACAGCAGCGGGAGCCACAACAAGGGGGTTCGGCAACAAACGAAACTCGCTGGCCCGCTTGGGGTAGCAGTCTTTCAGCCCCGTTAAAACACCTGCGGTATTGGCAGTGATGACATCAGCCCGATGCCACAACCAGCTCTGGAGCCTGGGCCAGGGAAACGGTTGGGTCTGCAGTCGGGGATCATTACGCTCAGACACCACAAGGTGGCCAGGCGAAGCCCAAAGCGCCTGACAACACAACAGATTGGTGCGTGTGAGCAAAGAGAGCACCCGAACAGGGCGGCCACCCTCCAGCAGATCCCTCAACAAGCTGGCCTGAACGCCGGAAACACTGGTCATCAGCCAGTGCACACAGCCTGCAAAGCGACCCGGAGGAATGGTTCGGAGACCAGTCCAGGCCGTGCCAAGAACCAACCAGGCCAGTAGGCGACGGCACCAACCCTGCACAAATCGGCCAGCGCGAGCCGTCAGGGCACGATTGCTCCAGGTCTCAGCAACCTTCGGCCCCAGATCAATCCAGGGCAGGCCTTCAGGTAAGACATGAGCAATGGGTTTGTCTGGAAGCAGCGTGACCAGTGCCACTCTCAGACCATGTTGAAGAAAGTGGTCGGCGGCCATCAGGGCAACTTTCTGCGCTCCTCCCGGTCCCAAGTGCGGAAGCACAATCACCAAATCGCAATGGTCAGGAAGAGCCGGTTCCATCAACCCACCGAATGATCCACTTCTTCCAGCTGGGAGGCGATCCGCCCATTCAGATCCCTTGCCGAGGAATGGTTGAGAAGCTGGGACAAGCGGCGAATGCCAGCAGCCCGCTCCAAAGCCTCTCGACTGGTCAGCATGCTCGCCGCTCTCTGCAGCTGCGTCATCAGAGCCAGGTGGTTCTCCTGCGTCTTGGACACTCCCTCACCTGAAGACGTCACGCAGTTCGTGCACACCTCGAGTTCGACCCTCTTCAAGACGGCCTGCGTACGTTCAAAGGCATCTGGAACCTGGTTGGACGAAATCAACGTGCCGACCGCCAAGCAACGGGAGAGATTGCTCGACATTCGCAAACAGGCATCAGGGTTGAGCTGCGCGTAACGCAACTTGGAAGCCACCTCCATCACTTGCGACCAAAGCCAAATGAGAGTGGCCTCGTCATCAACCAACAGCGCCAGATGATAAGAACAGGTGCACAGAGAAATTAAAAGCTTGGCGCGGTTTCGTCTGTTGGGCTCCTGGCAGCCGTAAACATCAGGATCAGCAGCGAGATCGAGGATCAACGGACGCAAAACCACCAGCAACGAAGCCCCCATGTCCCGCTCGCCGAGTTTGAGAACCAGATAGCTCTGCGCAATCAGGGCATAACAGCGGTGACTCTGAAGAAGGCTTGGCAATTCCGAGAGTTGCGCCAGAACCTTGAGGCGATCGTGCTGATCCTGAGGGCGGGAACCCGTTCGGAACAGAAGCCTCTCCACCGCTCGGTAGTCAGTGGCCTGAAGACGAAGCGCCATCAGGGCAAACCCTTGATCAAGGTCGCCCGCACGAAAAGCCAACGTGCACTGCATGGATTGCACATCTGCCGTTCCCGGACAACGTCTCGTTGCGATCCGCATCACCTGGGTGGCGCGACGGTAATTGTGCAAACGGAGGCTTGTTTCAAAAAGGGAATAAAACAGTTCCCTGCGAATCAACCAACCCGAAGACAGACGACAGATCCAGAATTGAAGTTCGTAGCGCAAGCGTTTCGACTTGCTACCAAGGACACTGACCATCAGAGCTTCAGCCTCTGGCCCATCACAAGATCAAAGGAATAAGGATCCACAGGCTCACTCCCACTGCCTGGGAAAAAGGTGAATTCTCCAAACATCACCTGCAGGACGGTTTGCTTCACGCTGTAAAGGTCCACGCGCATGTAAGGGAAGTCGCGAGAGAACGCTGATGCAATCGCCATCATCTGATCCAGATTCTCAGGGCAAGCGGGGGGCTGATCCGGTCTGGGATACAACCATTCAACAGCTTGAGAATTCCAAGGTGGCAACAACATTGTTCGCTTTCGGTCCCCGGAGCGGAATCCCTCATTCACCTGAATCATCAGGCATTCTCCACGATTCATATGGAATTTGTAATCCAGCAATTCAGTCCCACCCGAAGGCTCAATGAGCTCTTCAATTAAGAGTCGACGGGGCACAGACCAATACGCCCACTCATGCTTGTAAACCCCATAGGGATAATCAAGCCATTGTCGACACTTGATCTGCAACGCAGCCTGATCAACACCGACTCGCTGATCGACGAAATGGTTGGCACCGGAGCGGTGCGTGGCCTTGATCAGGAATCGATCAGGAAGCTCATCCCATCGAATCTCTGAAACGTCGTCCACCACGGCAAGGGTGCGCGCGACTGCGAGTTCAAACCCATGCTGAGCCGCCCACTCCAAGGCCAGTTCCTTCGCCCAAACCTTGTCAACAGCCCGCACGAAGATCCTGTCTGGGCGGCGGATCTTCAGGGCCGTGATCTTGTGATGAAAGGTGGTGGGCTGCTTGAGGTTGAGGCAATACCCCGTGCGCTCGCGAAAGGAGCGGTGGAGAGCCGGATAGCCCAGTATCCGTTCCTTGAACTGAAACGCCCTGCCCCTCAACTCATAGAAGGGAGGCGTCTGCCAAAGCCAGAGACGAAAACGATTAATGGCCTTGAGGATGCGAATGATCCGTTGCCAAGAGGCGGTGATGACACGCGCAGGCATCCGAACAAGGCAATGAGAATGGGTCGAACTGGATCGACGCAGACGTCATTCTGCATCGCTGACCCAGGCCAGGAAGGGGCACGACACATCACAAACAGGGTCCTGCAAGGGAACAGAATCAGGACAATTCACCGCACAGGCTGTTGTCTGCACTCACCCGCTGCTTGCAAGAGGAGGCTGCTGCAATTGCCGCGGCAGCCGATCGTCTGAGCAGCGATCAGGTGGAACACGCTCTCACGCTTCTGGAGCGTTGTGCTGATCGCAAAGCCAAGTTGGTGATCACTGGCGTGGGCAAGAGCGGCATCGTGGCCCGCAAGATCGCGGCCACCTTCTCCTCAATCGGCCTGATGGCCCTCTACCTCAACCCCCTCGATGCCCTCCATGGGGATCTTGGTGTCGTTGCTCCTGACGACATCTGTCTTCTGCTCTCCAACAGTGGCGAAACCGCAGAGCTGCTGGAGGTTCTGCCCCACCTCAAACGACGGGGCGCCAGCCGCATTGCACTGGTGGGCAAAGCGGAATCATCCCTGGCCCGAGAAAGCGATGTGGTGCTTGAGGCATCGGTTGACCGCGAGGTCTGCCCGCTCAACCTGGCCCCCACCGCCAGCACGGCGGTGGCCATGGCGATCGGCGACGCTCTGGCAGCGGTCTGGATGGAGCGCCGAGACATCTCTCCAGCCGATTTCGCCATTAACCATCCCGCCGGCTCACTGGGGAAGCAACTCACCATGACCGTGGCCGATTTGATGGTGCCAGCGCGCCAGCTCCCAGCCCTGCACCCCGAAACACCGCTGCCAGAGGTCATCAGCCAACTCACCCAGGGCGCGATCGGCAGCGGCTGGGTCGAGCATCCGTCAATGCCTGGCCAGCTGCTTGGACTGATCACCGACGGAGATCTGCGCCGGGCTCTCCGCGACCACAGCAGCAACAGCTGGGCTGAGCTCAAAGCCAGTGACCTGATGACGACTGATCCAATCACGGTGATGGCAGATCTGATGGCCGTCGAGGCGATCCAACGCATGGAACACAACCGACGCAAACCAATCTCAGTGCTGCCTGTGGTGAATGCTGCGGGGCAAATGGAGGGCCTCCTGCGTCTTCACGATCTCGTGCAGGCAGGACTTGCCTGATGCGTCGACTCGTTCGAGCACTGCAATGGCGTCGCCTGCGTCGTTCACTGCAACAGATCGACCTGCTGGTGCTGGATGTGGATGGTGTTCTCACTGACGGTGGCCTGTGGTTTGACGCCAACGGCTTGTTGCAAAAACGGTTTGATGTACGCGACGGGCTGGGCATCCGCTTGCTGCAGCAGGCTGGCCTGGAGCTGGCGTTCCTCAGCGGCGGCATGGGCGGAGCCACGGAAGTACGAGCCCGCCAGCTCGGCATCCAACACTGCCTTGTGGGCATCAAAGACAAACCCGCTGCCCTCCTCCAGTTGCAACGCCAGCTGGGTGTGACAACAGCGAGCACCGCCTTTATCGGGGACGACCTCAACGACCTGGCCATCCGCCATCAGGTGGCGCTTTTGCTGACTCCTGCAGATGCCTGCCCTGCCGTGCGCCGGCAAGCCGACGCTGTGCTGAGCCGACGAGGTGGCCACGGTGCCGTGCGCGAATTGGCCGAACAGATTCTTCGTGCCCGGGGCCTCTGGATTGAGCTCAGTCGCGAAGGCTGGAAGGAACGCAATGACTGAGAGCGAAACAAATCACGCAGGTGTATTTCTACTGGGTGTAGGTGCCCAGAAAGCAGGAACCTCGTGGTTGCACCAACAACTGCACAGCCGCCACGATGCTGATTTCGGCTGCCTGAAGGAGTACCACGTCCACGACGCCCGCACAGTGAAAGAACTGGCCCGGTTCCGCACCTGCAAAGTCGATTGGCGTCGACCGCGCACTTGGCTTCAACCGAGGAGCAGACTGCGTCAATGGTTCATCCACAGCCCTGAGCGCTACACGGATTACTTCCAATGGCTGCTGACCCGCCCAAGGCTGAGAGGAGCTCAGATTCAGCTCACCGGTGACATCACCCCCTCCTACGCAGTGCTCACGGCCGACACCTTTCGAGAAATCAAAACCAGCTTCGAAAAGCGCAGCATCCCAGTGAAGCCAGTGTTTCTGATGCGTGATCCAATCGAGCGGATGATTTCCAGCCAGAGAATGAAACTGCGCAAGCTGGGAGTTCGCGATGCCAGCACGGAAATCAGCACCCTTCGCCAACGCGTCCAAAAAGGACGAGGCCTACGCAGCGACTATGGCCACACCCTCGATGCCCTCACGCAGGCCTTTGGACTGGACAACTGCCATATCGGCTTATTTGAAACCCTCTTCAGGGCCGACACCTACGCCACGCTCTGCAACTACCTGCAGATCCCTTATCAGGAGCCAGCCTGGAATCAGAAAGTGAACGTGAGCGCCACCGCGAACGTGATCCCTGAGGATCTTCTGGCCGAGATGGGAGCACAGCAAGCATTGAATCTTCAACGGGCGCGAGCCGTCCTGCCCGAAGTGAACTTCGACCGGCTCTGGCCGACAGCAAGCCGCTGGTGCCAGCCCTAAGCCTGAGCCATACGGCGAGCTTGCTCGAGCTGCTCCTCCGTATCAACAGACAGTGACGTGCCGTCCACAGGAAAGGTGGCAATCGTGTGACCCGCCTCGATCAAACGCAGCTGCTCAAGCCGCTCAAGATCCTCCAATGGTGATGCGGGGAGCAAATCCCAGGCCGCCAAGACATCTCCCCGGAAGCCATACATGCCCACATGGCCCCAGTAATCCGTGTGCTGATGCCAAGCGGCAGGGTCCACATCCCGAACATGGGGAATCGCTGAACGGGAAAAGTAAAGCGCCCGCCCGTCATGGGCCAGAAGAGTCTTCACAACTGCTGGATTGTGAATGGTGTCAGGCGTCAGTCGATACACCGGAGTCACCACCGCCGGCACCGAGTCGCGACGGCCGAATTCATCCACCATGGCCGTCACGACCCCAGGATCCAGGAAGGGTTGATCACCCTGCACATTGATCACCGCGGTGGCAACGAGGCGCTGGATCTTGGTTGGCTGATCCCATTGATCAGGGGTCTCCCCCCAGGCAAGCGACACCAATTGATCAGTCACAGAGGCAATGCGCTCACTTCCCGAGCTGCAGGACTCTGACGTCATCAGCACAGGGAAACCCCAAACCTCCGCCAACTGCTGCAAACGCAGGCTGTCGGTACAAAGCACGACCGCTGCAGGGCCTGCGGCTTTGGCGCATTGCTCTAAAACCCTTTGAATCATCGGCTTGCCCCCGATTTCAGCCAGCACCTTGTCGGGCAGACGGGAGGAGGCCAATCGGGCCGGTACGGCAACTACAGAACGCTGAATCGTCATCAGTCCCAGAGCTTCATCGCGTCATCACGCGCTGAAAACCACTCAGCCGCCAGTGGACCACCCATGGTGCGCTGCTCCCGAAACCATGGACCGCCCAGTGTCCAATGGAGCATGGGTGGCTTCTCCTGCGTATCAGGCGGAACCTGCACGTCCACAAGATGGTTCCAGCCCCCCTGGATCGCACCAATCTCGTGGTCACCCTCCAACCAATGGAAGCGATGAAGCTCAAGCCCTGAAGCGCTGTTCACATAATCGACTGTGAGCCTGGTGCAACGATTGCAATTCAGAAGCATCAGCGAGCTCCAGTTTTTCTTGGGATAAGCGCTCTGCACCTCACCGAGAAATTTCACCGTTTCCCCAGGTACATGCTCATGCTGGACGCACATGGCCCCGTAGCGATCATCACGTTGCTCCCATAGAGCCTTGATGTCGGCACGGCAAAGCATGTCGCAGTCCAAAAACAGCGCCCAACCCTGATAACCCATCAAATGGGGCACCAAAAAGCGTGTAAAGGAAAAATCAGTGCTCTGTTTGGGGTCGCGCTCACGCCGGTATAGACCTTGAGCCTCCAACTGCGGCGTCACCAAGGGCGTGATCGCTAGGGGCACCGAGCTGTGTTGATAAAGGCTGTCAATGAGCACATTGGTCGCTGCCCGTTCCCGCGAGTCATATCCGATAAAGATCGGGATCGGAGTCATCGCCATCTACCTGAACTTCTCCTGCGAAGCGAGACTAAAGCCGATTCTGGGCCAGCCTTAGGCTTGGTTCCAACTGAACCTTGCGCCATGGCAGCACGCAGTGTCGCGCTGGGCGACATCCGATTCGCCAACGATGCTCCGTTTGTGCTCATTGGCGGCATCAACGTGCTGGAATCAAAGGAGTTCGCGCTCCAGGTAGCCGGCCACTACAAAGAGGCATGCCAGAAACTCGGCATTCCCCTGGTCTTCAAAGCGTCTTACGACAAAGCGAACCGCTCATCGATTCATTCCTATCGGGGTCCCGGACTGAGCGAAGGGCTTCAAATCCTGCAAGCGGTGAAGGATGCCCATGGCATTGCAGTGATCACCGACGTGCATAGCCCAGAGGAAGCGGCACCAGCCGCTGCGGTGTGCGACATCATCCAGCTCCCCGCCTTCCTTGCACGGCAGACAGACCTCGTGGAAGCAATGGCTCGAACAGGTGCCGTGATCAACATCAAAAAACCTCAGTTCCTGAGCCCTTCTCAAATGGCGAATGTGGTTGAGAAATTCCGTGAATGCGGCAATGAGCAACTGCTGATCTGCGAACGGGGGAGCAACTTTGGTTACGACAACCTCGTGGTGGACATGCTCGGATTCGGAGTCATGAAGCGAAGTTGCCATGACCTGCCGCTGATCTTCGACGTCACCCACGCACTCCAGTGCCGCGACCCTGGTGGTGCCGCCTCAGGTGGCCGTCGCAGTCAGGTGGTTGATCTGGCCCGAGCGGGCATGGCCGTAGGGCTGGCAGGACTCTTTCTCGAATCGCACCCCAAGCCAGACCAAGCACGCTGTGATGGCCCGAGTGCCTTGCCATTGGAACAACTCGAAGCGTTCTTGACCCAAGTGAAGGCCATTGACGATGTGGTGAAGACGATGCCGACCCTCACCATTCGTTAAGCCAGCTCCGGTGACAGCAAGCAAAGACAAAGCAGGCCGGCACCAGCTGAAAGCCATCGCCGTGATCAATGGAATCTTGATCGGCTTGCTCGCCTTGGGTGCCTGCATCAGCATTTGGCTGCGAAACGGACCCGCTTCAGCGCCCAACCCAGGGGCTGCTGATTCTGAAACCACCGCTGCACTTCTGCACTACAACCTGATCAGCCATGGCATATGGATTGCGGTGGTAGGCGGAATCCTGGCCTGGCTCTGGCATGACAGCCGACAACGTTCGCCATCCGCAACGACAACGCCATCAACACGCCTGAGCCTGCTCCAACAATTACGAAGAGAGATCAACCAGCAACCATTTGCAGTTGTACTGCTGACCATCGTTAGCCTCTTTCTAATCAGCGAAGCAAGTTGGTTTTACAAAGAAATCATTGGCTGGTACGACGACATCAATGCAAACAATCTGCTTCACAATTTCTCCCTTCGCGCCAATCTGACAAGCGAAACATTCACGCGAAACGACTTTCGTTTCTACCCACTGGCATTTGCTGATCTACAAATCCTGAGTTGGCTCACACCTTATGTAAAGGTATGGATGCTCTTCAATATCGCCGAACTGATAACAACAATTTACCTGGGAACTCGCATCATCAAGCGCATCACAGAATCGCCACAAGCACGAGAACTGTTACTGATGTTCAGCCTGCTATTCATTGCAACAGCTCCAGCGGCATTTAGTTATTTGCAGTTCATCTACAGCGAGCGCATCCTCACATTTTTATTTGCTATCTTCGTCTGGAATTATCTCGACTTCCAAACCACTAGATCACCCCAATCAGCCAATCTTGCATTAGCAGCAGCTTTGATTGGATCCTTTTGCAAGGACACCGCTATTCTTCTATTTGTGATCCCAGCCGCCACGATCACAGTTGGCGGGCTATTGACAAATGATCATTCAATTCCAGCGATTCAACGCGATGGATGGAAGGCATGGATGCGCCACTTCCACTTTGAGGTTTGCATCCTGACGCTTTCACTCTTTTTTCTGACGTCATTCCTTTATCTCACTTATTTACCAAGCATTGTTGCCGGAGAGGCACGATATGACGCAGAGCTGAGCATGAATCAGATGGAGCCTGACGCACGATTTCTCATATTAGTCACGTTCACCATCTGGAGCCTGCTGAAAATTATTTCAGGCAAAAGAGATGTGAACCTTCTGGACGGAATCAATCTTGCAGCTCTGACCTATGCGGGTGGCTTGTACTGGCTGGTTGGCTTCAGATCATCCAATTACATGTCACTACCGATCCATTTCGTTGCGGTGGTCGACCTCTTAACAATCTGGTGCATCGGCCCAAGGCCATGGTTGCAAAAAAACCTGAACAAGAAAGCCATCACAGGCATTGGTTTTTTGTGCAGCTCAGCAATGATTTACACCGAGCTTCAATTTCCAGGGAATGCCTACTCGCGCATCAAAAGCATGGTACGAACTCATCGCTCCTGGGAAGCAACGTATAACCAATCATCAGTGATCCTGCGCGAGGCAAGAGAACATGGAAAAGAAGTGAATGTGATTATTTCAAAATCCTGGTTCCGTCGATTCAATCATCTCAAACGCCTTCATTACGACAGACTGATCTACCTAAGCGAAGACAGCAAGAACTTCTTGATTATTGACGGAAAAGACAAAGGTGGTTCTTACACTCCACAGAAAGGCGACTATTTCCTCGATCTTGATACGGGCAAGAAACGGATCAAGGAGTTCGGAATCAATATCAAAAATTTCGACATGATTTACCAATACAGCCCAAACACCAGCAACGGGCACATTTATATCAAGCGTCGTTAAGGCATGAGTAAATCCGGGTCAAACGCGACCACACAAGCAGCGCTTCAAACTTCAAATCAGGGCACCACCTGGCTGCGATGGACCCTTGGCGTGAGCCTGACCTCAGGCATATTTCTGCTCGCGGGCCTAGTCCTAGGGCAAGGCCTGAGGACCTTTAGTGAAACAACAAATGCACTTAATACACACCTATCCAGCTTCAACGATGTCAGCTATGGCCTGTTCATTGCGATCTTGCTGAGCAGCGCAGGCTTACTTGCGAAAGCTGCCTGGAACTGCAGCAGTCCCAAACCCACACTGGATTGCGTGGTGGCGGTCAGAAGCATTCTCACCTGGACTCGTTGCCATCCAGTTTCAGCGGTGCTTTTGATGGCTTACTCAGTAATGATCGTTGCCAATAGCAGCTGGTTCTACAAAGAAATTGTGACCTGGTTTGACGACATTCAAGCGTCGCAGCTCCTCGACAATTTTTCATTGCGATCATCATTAATCAATGAAGTGAGAGGCCGCAACGATTTTCGCTTCTTTCCTCTATCTCACCAGGATCTACACATTCTGAGCTGGTTTACACCTTTCCCCAAGATTTGGGGAATTGCCAGCGCCATTGAGCTGGTTGTCACAGTATTGGCAGCTGTCAAAATCATGGAAAAATTACGTCACTGGAGAACACATGCTGGAATCACACTGATCACCAGTCTGACCTATTTATTCACAACATCTTCTGCTTATAACTATTTTCAATTTATTTATAGCGAACGCATCCTCACCCTTTGCCTTTCACTCTTTTCACTTTGCTATCTCCACTATCAAAGAAAGCAGACTGACAACATTGCACTCACAACGCTTTTGTTTGCACTGTTTGGCTGCTTCACCAAAGACACAGGAATTCTGCTATTTACGATTCCTGCTGTCGCCACGATTCTGCTGGGATCATTTGGACTTCATGAAAGCTACCCTCACTGGAGACAAGCATCGAGAACCGAATGGCTGCACGCCTATCGTCTCGAGCTCAGCATCCTTTGCTTGACCCTTGTATTCGCGACTGCATTCACCTGGATGAGCTACATCCCAGGCATCCTTGCCGGAGATCAACGCTACGACGCGAGCCTGGGCTTCACCACGTTTGAACCAGATTTACGCTGGCTGATTCTGATGCTGTACACCTTGACTAGAGGAGTGCAAATAATCAAACGTCGAGATGAAGCCTGCTTACTTGACACCCTTAATCTCGGCGCCATCGCTTACTGCATGGTGCTTTTTGCACTCATCGGTTTTCAAAGCAGCAGCTACATGAATCTACCGGTTCAATGGATTGCGGTACTCGACATTGTCTTTATCTGGTGTGTCTGGATAACACCCAAACTTGGCAACAATTGGGGGAGACGAAACATCACTCTTCTTGGAGCGGGGTTGAGTGCAGGCATCATTGCTCTGGACCACCTATCTCCCAGCAATTTCTACAATCAAGCACGAGACATGCATCTCACCCAACGGTCTTGGCAGGCCACCATTCAAGAAGCGATGAAACTGTCGCGCCAGAGCAAAGAAATTGATCAAGAAGTGAACTTCATCTTTTCCAAATCTTGGTTTAAACATTCTGAATATCTACGCTCACTACCATTCGACAGGCTGATTTACATTGATCCCGACACACGTGAAACACGTGTGATTGCTGGCATCAACAAGGGTCAGATCTATCAGCCAAAACAGGGCGACTTTTTTCTCAATATCGATTCGGGCAAAAAACTAAATAAATACGGCATCAACCTCGATGCTTATGACCTTATTTTTGAATACACGCCAAGCATCAGCACTGGAAAAATTTACCGTCACCGCTGAGGGGAGTTGGAATACACAAGTTTCCTGTTCAACTCTGCAAGCCAAGGCAGGAGCAGGGCCAGCTGCGCAATCCCTGTTGAGTTACGCATCCATGTCGCGTCATAACGAATCGAACGCGCTCTCTTGGCGTCAAAGCGCACACGATTGCCCGAGAGGATATGGCTGCGCGAAAACACCAGCGGTTGCAGCATCTCCGGTTGAAACTCAAGATTCAACCAGGCACACAGGCGCCGCAGCGAGTCTTCAGGATCAAGCGCCAACTCCTCATAACCAAGACGAAACACCGGCTTGCCTGAAGCCTTGAACTGGCGTTCATGACGCGCACTCAACCGCCACCAACGCAGCAATGGACGCAAGCCTGGCAACCATGCACCTCTTTTCTGTCCATCCCTTGCCCGGGAATGCACCCAACTGCGCACATCGCGGGTGAGATGGATGATGCGCACGTCCACCGATGGATCATCGAGCATGGGAAGGTTGAAGTCATCCTGAAAAGACTCCACGATCCAGCCAGATCCCAACGCGGAATCGGGAGTGTTGGATCGGAGCGTTTCGAGTAGATACTTCCACTTCAGCGGCAATGGTTCATCGTCGTGCTCAGGCAACCACGTGAGCACCGGCCCCCAGACAGGGCACTGCGCAGCGACCTTGCCACAAGTACAGATCCGCTCATGACGCAAAGCACCACGGAGCTGAGCCGGCCCGCGGTGACTTTCTCCAGGGGCAGGTTTTTGCAACAAACGAACCGCTTCACCGAGTCCCGTGATCTGGGTGTGTGCTCCCAGCGCCAGGTCCAAAATCGTGGTGCCGCTGTGACCCAAGCCGCGAATGAGCAGGACACGGGAGGGTGAAGAGGTCATCAGAGCTTTGCCCGGACCGAATCATCGATTACTTGCTCAAGAAACCGAGTCACGTCACGGAGGTGATGATCAAGTGTGAAGTGTGCCAGCACACGGCTGCGACCAGAGGCACCGAGACGATCTGCCAAGGCAGGGTCTGCCATCAGCCGTTCCATCGCCATCGCCATCGCCATCCAATCGCCCTCATCCACCAGCAACCCGGTGTGCTGATCCAGCACCACTTCTGGGATACCACCGTGGCGAGTCGCCACGACCGGCAAGCCGCTCAGCTGCGCTTCCATCACCGCGACGGGATTGCCCTCACTATCCCCGTCCGGAGCCACCATTGAATGCTGCACAAACACACGGACCTGACGCATCAGCGACGAGACCTGCTCCTGACTCATCGCTCCCAAAAAACGCACCCGATTCTGCAACTGAAGGCTTTGAACCAAGCGACGAGCTTCAGCCAGCAAGGGGCCATCACCCACCATCCACAGGCTGCCAATGGGCTGGCGAGCAAAAGCACGAATGGTCTGAAGCGGACCTTTCTTCATCACAAAGCGGCCAACCGCCAAAAACACAGGAGCTGACGAAGACGGGAGGCTGCCATGAAACAGATCTGCATTGGCTCCTGATGCACTAACCAGCACCCGCGTCGGATCAGCGCCCAGTTTCAGAAGCGTTTGAAGCATGGGCTGTGATTTACAGATCATCCCCTGAGACAACATCATCAGTCGCCGATAGCGGGAAGACAGCACCCCCAACTTCCCTTGAGCCGAGAGATCGGAACCTCGAAAATGCACGACAAGCGGAATACCTGTGTCGGCAGCAGCCTCCATCACCCGCACCGCATGAAAGCCAAACTCCGCCAACACGAGATCGGGCTGATGCCGACGAATCAAGGACCGGGCAACACACGCTGCAGGCCAACCAGCAAGACGCAAGAGACCAAGACGCGTCAAGACCTTGCTCACCCAAACAGCAAGCCCATAGGCCAATCGATCTGGTTCCTGAAGAGGCCGCTCATCGCCAAAAAAGGCTTGGACGGCAAAAGGCAACCCGGCAAGATTCGCGCGAACAAAGGTTTCAGATGCTGCTCGGCGTGTCGGAGCAAACACCAGCAACCTGGGTTGTCGAGCCGCTGCATCAGGCAAGGTTGATCACCCCCTGAAGAGCCTTCAGCATCTGGTCACGAAGTCGCTCTTGTGCATATCGCTCCCGCACCAAGATCGCTTCCTCAGCAAGGCGTTGTCGCTCCTTGGGTGTGCGTAGAAGCTCATCCAGGCATTGAACCCAGCAACGATCAGAGGCATCCGAGGGCAGAAGGCGACCATTCACGCCATCGCTGATCAGATCGGCTGGCCCCTGAGGACAATCAGCGGCGACACAACAACAGCCGGCAGCCATGGCCTCCAACAACACATTGGGGAAGCCTTCATACCGAGACGACAGAACAAAGATCTGACTCCGGCTGTACCAGTCGGCAACATTGCCGACACGACCCGGGAAATGAAGTCGATGCAGGAGATCAGGAGTCGACTGGAGCAAGCGGCGCAGGTCATCCTGCTGATTGCGACCGTGATAAGGACGATCATCCAAGCCAACAATCACCAGTTGGAGGCTGGAATCACGCTGCGCCAAAGGAACCCACCAGCGCAGCAAACGGTCAAAGCCTTTCTGCTGCGCTTTTGTTCCGACCGCCAAAAGCACAGGATCTGACGTCTGAACACCAGCCTGCGCAAGCCACTCATCGACATGAACGCACGGTTGAAATGTGGGCAGCGGCCACTGCACTGGATTCGGCAGCAACAACTGCCGCTTCGCAGCCAAATGCTCCGCCATCCAGTCACCAGCAGCACGGGTCTGGACCAGATGCAAGGCAGCCCAGGGGTAACTGACGCGTCTGAGCGCACTCCAGATCAAGCCGATTGGTTTAAGCGGCGGATAGTTCCGCTCCGAAACAACACACGGCAGGTTCAACAATCGAGTGGCCAAAAGCAACTTGATCGCCGGCAACGATGTAACCCCAATCGCCAAAATCACTTGTTGACGCTGCAACCAGTTGCGGAGACGCACAACCCGGAAGGGAAATGCCAGCGGACCCAGCAACCGCATCCAGGCTGGATCATTCGGCTCCACCTCACGCACTAGTCCTTGAGGCAGTGGATAAAAATCCCAGCTCACAGGCTTGCGGGTGAGCACTACCACCGGCCATCCATGTCGATGAAGCCACTCGGCCCAGGTCAAGGTGACCCGCTCAGCGCCTCCAAGTTTGAGGCTATCGATGTAGAGCACAACTGAACGGGGCGGCAGCTGGGACTCAGGAAGCTCTTCAGACAGCACCCCAAGGTCTTGGAGCACCTCGAGCATGGCCGACGTGCGCACTCCATAGGTTTGCGATGACGCCCGTGCAAGCCGCTGCTCCAACGGTGGCCCCTGACCGGCCAGGGCAGCGGCAATCGCCTGTTCAAAAGCCTCCGCCGTGGGTGGACATAGCCAAGCCACATCCTCATGGGCGAGCAAGGACGGAATGGCAGTGGCCACAACCGGCAAGCCCGAGGAGAGATATTCAAAGAACTTCATCGGGAACATATTTCGTGTGTAACCGTTGATCTGAAGCGGCAAGAGCGCCAGATCGACGTGAGCACACCAGTTGGGCAAGTCGCCATAGGCCACGGGCCCAACGAAATGAACATTCGAGCAAGCCTGCAAAGCCCCGACATCGGTGGAAGGGTCACACTCGCCAACCGGACCGATCAGAACAAAGGTCCAATGGGGATGGCACTGGGCCAACCGCAGTAATACAGACAGGTCAAGCTTGTAAGCATCAATGGCTCCCATGAACAACAAGCGCGGATGGGAGAGTGTCTGCAGCAATGCAGGAACTTCCA
>MDSZ01177997.1_pt1 | contig 19092 bp, 19 predicted proteins | sample 811201 | NCBI WGS metagenome assembly MDSZ01 (sample SAMN05326647, study PRJNA326480) | marine metagenome | isolation source: seawater | place: Indian Ocean: North | collected 2010
TCATTTGGTGTTCAGCAAGCCACAAGGACAGAATGGCAACCTCATGCGCAAAATCATCCAGCTCAATCCCGTAAAATTGGGAAAGCTGAATGCGTGAGAACGGCAGTGATGGGTTATCCGTGATTTCCTGAATGCGTTGGAAGATCTCCATTTCCAGTTCGCGGATTTCTTTATACGCAATAATCAGGAAGTTGCCCGATCCACAAGCGGGGTCAAAAATGCGAAGCTTTTCAAGACGGGCAAGAAGCTGTTCCAGTTTTTTCTGATTGTCGTAATGTTTATCAAACTCTTCACGTAGCTCGTTTAGGAAAAGCGGCTCAATCACCTTCATGATATTCGGCACGGAGGTGTAATGCTGTCCCATACTGCTGCGCTGGTCTTTATGAACCACTGCTTGGAACATTGAGCCAAAAATATCAGGGTTGATTGTAGCCCAGTCCAGCTCACCACATTCAATAATCATGCGGCGTGCTTTGCGGGAGAATTTTGGTGCAAAATATCTGTCACCGAACAAGCCGCCGTTCACGTATGGGAATTTTGAGAGGTAATCAGGGAATTTCGAATGATCGGCGGTATTCAGCACCTCGAACAGCTTGTTAAGGTAATCATCGAGGTCAGTGCCATCTTCTTGAGTGTGTGAGCTGATGGCATTGGTAAAGGCATTATCTTTGAAAATACCAGTATCTTCAGCAAAAAAGCAGAATAACAGGCGTGAGAGGAAGATGTTTAGCCCGTGTAAATCTTCTTTTGTTTCAAACGCGTTGCCCTGCAAGATTTCGTCATAAATTTTCGCCATTTTCTCGGCGGCTTTGACGTCGGCTTCTTGCTCGTTGTAATGGGTGTTTTTTTCAATTTTTGCCCAGGGCCCGAAAAAGAAGGGGTGCTTGTTCAGCTCTTCTATCTTTATGTCGAGCGTGTCATCTGTCTTAGTATCAATGGCTAATAATGTTTTGTAATCCGTCACCACAATAAAGCGTGGGTCGTGACGGTGGGTAGTATCATCTTTTTTTAGGCTATCAATTAGGCCATGCAGGTCTTGTTCCTGCGTTTCTTGGAAGAACAATTTGCGCTTAAGGATAATCTGACCATCTTTTTTAGAAAGATTGCGATTGCCTTTTTTGAGAAGTGTGACAGTCGTTTTGGGTGTGCCGTAAGCCAGCAAAAGATCGTAAACAAATTCATCCGGTGAAATGTTTTTCACCAGTTCTGAAAGATTTTTTTCGATCTGTGCGATGTTCATATTTTATTCCCTAATTGGCTAATTTCTGCTGTTGGATCCACTTATCAATATCTCGCCTATCAAAGCGCCAACTACCCCCTACTTTAAATCCTGGAATCTCGCCTTTAGCCGCTAACCTGTATGCAGTCTTTTCATTGAGCTTTAGGTATTCCGAAAGCTCTTTCACTGTTAAAATATCGGTTTCCACTATTTCCCCATTATCCAGAAGAATGTATAAATGAGAAAATACGGCATTTTTAAGAACAAGACAATGAACGATCCTTATGAGCGCACATAAAATATCAAAATCTCAATTTCTTAAGGGTCTTCAATGTCCAAAGTCACTCTGGCTTTATCGGCATCGTAAGGACTTGGCGCCAGAGATAACGCCCGATAAGCAGGAGTTGTTTGATACAGGTTCGGCCATTGGTGAGTTGGCCAAGCAATATTTTAGTGGCGGTGTTGAGATAACGAACGAATATTGGGATGTTCAGGGCGCAGTTGAAGCAACCAAAAGCTATATCAACCGTGGTGAAAACATCATCTTCGAAGCAACTGCGTTGCATCCAATCGATGGCGGATATTCAAGAATTGATATACTAAAACGTGTTCAAGGCTCGGATGAGTGGGATCTGATTGAGGTAAAAGGCTCTACAAGCGTTAAAGACTATCATTATGATGATATGGCCTTTCAGTATCATGTGTTTCATGCGGCCGGGTATAAGATTAGAAGCTGCCAAATGATGCTTCTTGATAATACATACATACGTATTGGTAAGATTGATCCCAAGGGCATTTTTAAGTTTGAGGATATTACGCCTCATGGTTTAGCCAAGCAGGCCGAAACCGAAGCGGTTTCAGGGCAGCTTGGTTATGTCCTTGAGCGAAAAGAAGAGCCGAAAATATCGATTGGGGCAAAGTGTTTTGCTCCATTTGAATGTGATTACCGGCCTTATTGTTGGGCGCATGTACCCGATTATTCTGTTTATGATGTCTTTCAAAAGCCCAAAGCAGAAGAGATTGCGAAACTCTATGGCTTATCTTTAGAAAAGCTCCCACGAGATGTTTGGCCGTCCGGCAACAAAGCGCTTGATTTGGAGAGTTATTTGAATGGGCAAGAGTTGGTGGACACCGATAATATTCGAGCCTTTTTAAGTGAATTGCAGTATCCGCTTTATTTTTTGGATTATGAAACACTCATGCCGGCAATTCCGCTTTTTGATGGGACGCGGCCTTTTCAGCAAATACCGTTTCAATATTCGGTTCATGTTCAGCAAGCCCCCTCCTCTGCCCTTGAGCATAAAGAATTTCTGCATCAAAAACAGAGTGATCCCAGAAGGACATTTGTTGAAAAACTTGTTCAAGATTGCGGGACGCAAGGAACAATCATTGTTTATAATCAGGCTTTTGAAATCGCCCGTAATAATGAACTTGCGGCAGATTTTCCTGAATATGCGGATAGCATAAAGTCAATCAATGATCGCGTCATAGACTTGCTCGTGCCTTTTAGAAGCAGATGGCTTTATCACCCAAACCAAAAAGGCTCTGCTTCGATTAAAGCTGTATTGCCAGCTTTTACGGATTTGAGTTATGACGGCCTTGAAATCAGTCATGGTGGAGAGGCAATGAGGCAGTATGGCGCATTTATGTCAGGGAACCTGGATGCATCATTTTGGGATGCTTTATGGGAGGATTTAAGCGCCTATTGCAAGCAGGACACCTATGCTATGGTCGTTTTGCTCGACGTATTGAGCCAACATCGAGAGACACAAGGATAATGTTATGGCTTCTGTTATCAAAGTTAGTGCAGGTGAATTTGCCGCTGCTGTGAAATTTTCAGCAGGTCGAATAAATAAAAAGCGCAAGACGCCCTTCCCTCTTCTCATTGAAGAGCAAACGGAAGGCCGCATTACAATCACTGATGCTGCCTTTCAAAAGAAAGGTATGGATGTCGCATTTGTTGGTATTTTCGATGCAGGCATTGAAGTCGATGGACGGCAACTTCTGAAAATAGCCAACACTTATCCCGCTACGGACGAGCTAGTTATCTGCACAGATGAGAATAACCTTTTAATTCAATATAATAAATCAAAGGTTTCAATCCCTAGATTGGATAAGGGTGGCAAGAAGACCAAGAAGAAACCGCTTCCTCATATTAAGCCCCCTGCCCAAGAGCCTGAATTTACCGAAAAGCGGGCTGAGTTTAATGATACTTGGGGTTTTAGTGCGCGCGTGCCCATGCCGGCTGATGCAGTGAAAAATAAAGATAAATAGCCCGCTATTTAATTGTCAGAACTTTATTAATTGCCCCCAATTTCATCCACTGAATTTGTGGATAAATGGTGTTCCATTTCTGATGTTATTTCAGCTCAAATCTTAAAGTAAAACTTTAATATTTGATATTATTCCTAAAAACGATACGGCTAGTCTAGTATTTTTAATTCAAGTAATAATTATTTAATTACAATTAGATAGGAAAACTTAATAAACTGAACTATTAATTAATTCTAAGGCTGTCTGCCTCGCGCCGTTCAAGCGCTTCATCAAAAAAATAGAGCCGAATATATTCCTGCTTTTTCAACGCTGGCTTGAAAAAGCCAATAATATTTCGTCGATTTTTTCGACAAGGGTTTTGATGAAAACCTGCATCGCTTGATCGTTGCTACCCGATCCTCGCCGGAGACGAGGTTGCATAACGCAACCCTATTCCAAATTGGAGGATTAAAAAATGAGTAAAGTTGATATTTATCAGGATGTAACAAACCGAATTATAGAAGCTCTTGAAAAAGGCTTAGATGGATCTTTTGAATTGCCGTGGCATGGTATTTCTCAAATTCCCGAAAACGCCCATACAGGCAAAAAATATAAAGGGGTGAATGTTCCCCTGCTCTGGGTCTATCAAATGTGTGAGGGCTATCAATCAGGCATTTGGGCTACATATAAGCAATGGCAAGAGCGCGGCGCACAAGTACGTAAAGGTGAAAAATCAGCGCATATAGTTTTTTGGAAAATGATCGAGCAAGAGCCTGCACAAGATAATGAAGAAAAATCTATGCGGATGTTTGCCAAGTGGTCACGCGTTTTTAACGCCGATCAGGTGGATGGTTTCAATCCAGATGATGATTTTGTCCCTGCTGAAATTGGCTCAATTGAGAATGCCGATACAATTATTGAAGGCACAGGCGCAGATATACGTCATAAAGAAGTTAAGGCGTTTTACTGCCCTTCAGGTGATTTTATCAATATGCCCCCTGCCCTTCGCTTTAAAGACACGGCAGATTCAACGGCCACAGAAAATTATTACAGCACAATGTTTCATGAACTCACGCACTGGACGGGCGCAAAACATCGTCTCGACCGCTTCGCTAACGAGAAATTTTCTAAAAGTGATTATGCGTTTGAAGAATTAGTCGCTGAATTAGGGGCAGCTATGGCGTGTGCATCTACAGGCGTCACTCCCCTGCCCCGCTCAGATCATGCCAAATATATCGAATGTTGGTTGAAAGCTTTAGAGGATGATAAAAAATTCATTTTCTCGGCCGCATCGCAAGCGCAAAAGGCTGTCGATTATCTTTATAGCACGCAGGAAGCTTAAGGGGGCATGAGCCCCCTTCTCTCTTTTTTAGAAAAATCTATAGAAAATGGCTGTTTTTTGAGAGATATTGAATGATGCGCTTTTTACTGATTACAGCCTTTTTGACCCTGAGCAGTGCCCCTGCCCTATCAAGTGATTTATTCATCCGCGATGGCGATAGCTTTGCCATGAATGGCAAAGAACTTCGTTTATGGGGCATAGATGCCCCAGAATATCGCCAATATTGCTTGAAGGATGATCAATCCGTCCCTTGCGGCAAATATGCCCGCCAACGCCTCGAAAATTTGATTTCAGGCAAGGAATTGGAATGCGAGCGCATTACAACCGATCGCTATCAAAGGACGATTGCACGCTGCATTGTTGAAGGCGAAGATGTTGCCGCCCAGATGGTGCGTTCCGGCTTTGCGTTTGATTACCCCCGCTATAGCAACGGCGCTTACGCAGAACAGCAAAAAGCCGCGAGAGATGAACATCGCGGCTTGTGGTCAATGGAATTTGAATTTCCCTGGCACTACAAGAGACGGAAATAAGCCCTTCTGAAGACGCTCAAACTGTACGCTATTAAAGAAATAATAAACAGTTTTGCAAATATAAAAGTTTGCTTTATAATTTATAAAAGATGGGTTTATAACTACAGGATTGCAAAATTCAATGTCACATATCAAAAGACACGCTCGGAATAGGCTTTTAGAGGCATTAAATGTCAGCCCTGTCGTCTTTTTAAATGGTCCGCGTCAGGCTGGAAAGAGCACCTTGGTGCAATATATTGCTAAGAAAGATTACCCAGCTGAATATGTGACTTTCGATAGCACAACACAAATGGCCGCCGCCGCCAACTCCCCTGAGAGCTATTTGAAAGAGCGTAAAGGCGCTTTAATAATTGATGAAGTTCAACTTGTCCCGGAGATTTTTAGGGCCTTAAAGGTTGTCGTAGATGAATTGAGACTGGATCAGCCAAAACTCAAAGGGCGTTTTCTTCTCACCGGATCTGCCAATATTATGGCCTTGCCAAAATTATCAGATCCCTTGGTTGGCCGTATGAGCGTTTTAACTCTCTATCCATTAGCCGCTGCAGAAGCTTTGGGCGGCGATGGTAATTTTATCGAAAGGCTTTTTAACAAAGATTTTGAAGCAGATTCATCAAAGCAAAAACTGACTGAAGTTATGCGCTTAGCGACCTATCCGGAAATTTCAGGTTCAGAAAAACTTGAACGTACGACATGGTTTGATGGTTATCTGACCACTATATTACAAAGAGATGTACGCGCTCTTGCTGAAATTGAAAAGTTGAGCACCCTGCCCAATCTACTTCGTATTTTAGCCAACCGCGCCGGCGGCTTGGTGAATGATGCAGATATTGCGCGGGACGCAGGTTTAAATCCTGTTACATCGCGCAATTATAAAACTCTGCTTAAAATGTTGTTTCTGACTTTCGAGCTGGCGCCTTGGTCACGAAATATTGGAAAACGTCTCGTGAAGTCGCCTAAAGGCTATATGAGCGATACTTTGCTCCTATGCCATCTTATGCAGTATGAGCTCAGCGATCTTGAGCAAAACAGACCTGAACTGTTCGGGCATGTTCTTGAGAATTTTGTTGCGACCGAACTTCTCAAACTGATGACATTTCAGAATGAGAAGATGGATTTATACCATTTCCGTACCAGTGATAATAAGGAAGTTGATTTTGTCTTGGAAAAATCCAACGGGCAATTAGCTGCAATCGAGGTTAAGCAGAGGGATAGCGTCTCAAAATCTGATTTTAAAGGTCTGGAAGAGCTTCAGCGTTTAGCAGGTCAAGATTTCATATGTGGGATCGTCTTGTATCGCGGCCGTGATGTCGTTCCATTCGGCCAAAATCTATGGGCAGTGCCTGTGAACAATCTTTGGCGTTAAATTAATTTAGTGATCTGTAATACCATTGAATTCCTCACTCGGACTTTAAAGGTGTCGAATTCGGCACCTTCAGAAAAGAGCCAAACTTAAATAGATACACGCTTTCACTCAAGAGTATCGGCACTTACGCAGAACAGCAAAAAGCCGCGAGAGATGAACGCCGCGGCTTGTGGTCAATGGAATTTGAATTTTCCTGGCACTACAAGAGACGGAAATAAGCCCCCTGCCCTACTCCACTTTACCCGAATAATTTTTTGAAAATGCCTTTGCTCTTTTCAGCTTCTTCTTGCTCTTTGCGCTGTTTTTCCATTTCCTGACGTTTCTTTAGTGCTTCGCGGCGCGCCTCTTCTTTTTTGCGCTGCTCTTCTTTTTGGTCTTCGAGCTCTTTTTTCAATGCCAGAACAGTTTCTTTTAGGTCCGATTGGTCGTCATTAGATTTTGAACCGCGCTGATCTTCGAGCAGACGTGTGAAATTTTTAATGCTGTCACCCTGATTGGCCAACTGCTCTTTCATATATTCCTCAAATTGTTTGGCTGTCTCGCGTTCGCGCTTTCTTTCTTCCTGCTCTTTTTTCAGCATTTCTTCTAAGTGCTCTACACGCTTTTTCTCAGCCTCAAGACGTTCCTGGAGTACGGCATATTGCCCCCCTGCCCCATTAGAATCACTAGATTGACGCTCCTGACGTTTTTCAACATCCTTAGAATCGTCTATAGTGTCAGGAGATTTAAGGGTTTTGTATACACGCTGCAGCTCAGCGACATTGATCATTTTCTTATCTTTAGAGCCTGTTTCAAAGGATAGAGTGCCAGCATTAATGTCATTATATATAGTCGCACGGCTCACACCGGCCATTTTTGCTGCTTCTGTTATGCTGACTTGTGACATTTGACACTCCTTACGGTTTTAAACATTCCTGACACACATAAATATAGCAAATAACGTCTAATGTGTCACCCAGTAAAATAACGTCAAAAGTGTCAAAAGTGACGTAACTTTACAAAACATGACGTCACTATACATTCTAATGATGTAAATAAACGTCACAAGCGTAAACGTAAGTTACGTTATACGTGCCTCAAAGCCTTTATGTGAGCCAATGGCGATTCGTATAAGTTACATTCTGACGTTTTGGGCTGTCAAAAGTGTCGGTTGCGTAAGTTACGTGTTTCTGATAACTTCAAAGTATTCTGATTCCCTTCCTTGGGGAATCAAAAATCCTCACTTAACCACAACCTAATCAGGAAGGAGCGCATCAACAGTCTTTTAAATTTCTCCAGATAAGGAAAAACCGCCGTTGGCGCGGCGGTCTTTAAACTTTGAAGGCGATACCTTCTCTCAAATTCTTAATTACATGGTATCGCTATTCGAATCGGGTTGCAAGTCTTAATCGACTTCAGCAAACCCTTTTTTGTGGCCTTATCCACAGTAATACAGAGACTTTGCGATATCATATTATGCAGACTCATATTTTTCCAGACATGAACACGCCGGGGGGAGGGCGCATAGCTTCCCCAAAACTCAGACAGTCCATAGAACAGTGCGAAGATTTCGCCGGATTAGAAGAAAACGTCAATCGTTATGATCTTCTTCTTTTGGTGAAAAGGGCAGGGAAGGCCGCCGGCTTTTCACCCAGAATGATCGCGCTGCTTGATTATTACATGAGCTTCACCCGCGATATTGACTGGGAGGAGGGGAGCCGCCCGATCGTCTATCAGTCTTTGGCCAAAACAGCTCTCGATATGGGCGTTTCAGAACGCCAAATTCAAATTTTAGAAAAGCAGCTTTTCGAAGTCGGCGCCTTAACATGGCATGATAGCGGCAATCATCGCCGTTATGGTCAGCGCTGTGACGAAACAGGGCAAATTCTCTTTGCTTATGGCGCTGAATTAACGCCTCTGGCTTACTTGAAGGCCGAGCTGCAAGATAAACTGCATGAAAAGCAGCTCTACGATAAAGCCTGGATGGAAACAAAACGCCAGATTTCATACTATCGCCGCCAAATTCGCGCCATTTTACTGGAAGCTGAAAGCGGGGCAGGGGAGTCCGATGAAGGTTTTACCCTCGATGAAGCCGAGCTGATTGATTTTTGCGGCCGCTATGAGCAAATTGCAGTTTCCATTCGCACCTATATGGATTTAATCGCCCTTAGAGAGCTTCTTGATAAGCATAAGCATCTTTATGAGATGTTGAGCGCAAAAGTTGCCGAATATGATCAGAAGGCTCTTAAATGCGCAAATAACACTAAATTGTCTGAAAAAGATTCATCCAAGGACGATTCAAATGACGTTCACTACAAATATACAAATAAAAAACAACTTAATAAATTAAGTACCAGTAGGACTTCGCCCAGTTTCCTTCAGGAAGGAGTAGCCGAGCCTTCACAGCGTCAATTCGACATCGGTGCAAAAGGTGAGGGAAGCAAAAGAAATGAGCGAGAAGAGGAATCATCAGACGACCAGTCTACCATTCTCTCAACAGGTCTTCAGCATATTACCCTAAAACAACTGCTCAACATTTCGAGTGATCGTTTAAAAGCACAGCTTCCGGTCGAGCCAAGACCAATGAACGCGAGCGATTTTGTTGAGGCTGCTTACCGTTTGAACCGGACTTTAGGGATTTCTCAAAACTCTTGGGGTCATGCGTGTATGACGCTCAGCCGAATTGGGGCCGCCGTGTGCGTGATATTGACCGATCAGGCGAATTTACGCGAAGAAAACCGCGCCATGAAGCCCGGCGCTTACTTCAACACGATGGTCAACCGCGCAAAATCAGGGGATTTGAAGCTTCATAAATCCGTCATGGGCATGATCCGCCGCGCCAATGGCATCGAGTTGAACGACAATCTTGATAAAAAGGCTGAAACACGCGGGCAGGGGGGCTATTAGGATGATTGCCAGCATCTTTTTACAGCCCTCCACGGTTAAATGTTCTTGTAATGTTCTTTGTTTTGCAGTATTTGTGAAAAATGCTCAGATTGATAGAAAACCATCAGACCTTGCCGTTGCACTCTTTCGTCGTGCCTTGTGGCTTTCCAAGTCCTGCCGACGATCATCTGGAGGACAATATCGATCTGGTTTCGCATCTCGTATCAAGGCCGTCCGCGACTTTTGTGATGCAAGTCTCCGGCGATAGCATGGAAGGAGCAGGGATCTTCACAGGCGATTACGTTGTGATTGATAAAAGCGTTGAAACAAAGCCTGGCCATATCGTTGTTGCCGTTTTAAACGGTGAAATGACGCTTAAACGGTTTGAAAAGCGGGCAGGGCAATATCTTTTGACCTCCACCAATCCCCGAAAATATAAGCCTATCGAGCTGAATGAGGATAATCCTCCTGAAATCTGGGGCGTTGTGGTTGGTGTTGTGAGGAAATGTGTCTGAACATATTTTCGCGCTGATTGATTGTAATTCCTTTTATTGTTCCTGTGAGCGCGTGTTTCAGCCCGCTTTAAACAATAAACCTGTTGTTGTTTTATCCAATAATGATGGCTGCGCGATCGCCAGAACGCCCGAAGCCAAAGCCTTAGGCATCAAAATGGGCACGCCTGAATTTATGATCCGCAAGGATAAAACCATGCGCCAAACCCATATATTTTCTTCAAACTATACGCTCTACGGCGATATGTCTCAGCGGGTTCAGGATGTCGTCAGGGAATTCGCGCCGGAATGTGAGGTTTATTCGATTGATGAGCTTTTCGTGAAGCTCGAAAAATACAAATTAATCGGTGTTGTTGAACACGCCCGCGCCATGCGAGAGGCTGTTTTAAAATGGACAGGCATTCCGACAGGTGTGGGAATTGGGCCGACCAAGACATTGGCGAAAATAGCCAATCACCTCGCGAAGAACACGCCGGATTGCGGGGGCGTTTTCTCCTTGATGGAAGAGGGGACAAGGAACCTGATTTTAGATGAGTTTCCGATTGAAGAAATGTGGGGCATCGGCAAGGCCAGCACCGCAAAATTAAACGCTATGGGCATTCATACCGCAGGACAATTACGGGATATGCCCGCTCGCCAAGCCAGACAATATGGAACTGTTGTAGCCGAGCGCACAATTTTAGAGCTGCGCGGTATTTCCTGTATTCCTTTGGAAGAAATTCCGCCCGTTCGTAAAGGCACAGCCGTGACCCGATCATTTGGTAAGCCGGTGACATCTTTAGACGAATTAAAACAAGCCATCTCGACACACGCGGCGCGCGGGGCAGAGAAAATGCGGCATCACGGCGTTATAGCAGGCCGCATCCGTGTGTTTATGCATACCAATAAATACAGAAACACACCCCAATTTTACGGCGTAGAGTGCGGATCGCTGCGCCCTTACACCAATGATACGCGCCAAATTATCCGAGAAGCGATGCGATTGACCGAGATCGTCTTTCGGGGCGGGATCGAATACGGCAAATGCGGTATCATTTTAGAAGACCTGCTTCCGGCTAGTGAAAAGCCGCAAGATTTATTCAGTGATGACATGCCGCATAGCCCTAATTTGATGAAAGCTTTGGACAGCATTAACAAACGTCATGGCCGCAATACGCTGCAAATGGCGGGTATGGGATTGAATAAAAAATGGAAACAACGTTCTGAGCGGCGCTCTCCCTGTTATACAACGCGTATTGATGATGTGCCTATAGTCAGGGCTATTTAACGTCTTTGTTCAATAATCTTCTTATAAATTAATATTTAAGTTAATTATTCTTGATAATATTTAATATATAAGTTAATATTTATTATATTTAATTAATCTATAGGTTAATAATATGGATAAAGCAACAGCACGTAAAGCCCTTGATAGCAAAATTGCGTCCCTGCCGCCATTGCAGAAAATGCAAAGGCCGCATAAGGGATGGATCAGGGCGGTTAAAGAAGCTTTGGGGATGTCTTCAAAGCAACTGGCCGCGCGCCTTGGTGTTTCTCCGCCCAGGATCACAGCTTTGGAAAAATCGGAAGTCGATGAAACCGTGACTTTAGCCAGTTTGCGCCGCGCAGCCGAGGCGCTTGATTGCGCTCTTGTTTATTCCTTTGTGCCCAAAGGCTCGTTTGAAGAGGTCTTGCAAACACGCGCGCGGCGCATTGCCGCTGATATTATCGGCAAAGTCGATCACACAATGCGGCTAGAGGCGCAAAACCTGCAATCCGATAAATTGAATGAAGAAATTGAAAATTTGGCCGCGCAGATTTTGCGCGAACAGCATAAGATTATTTGGGATAAACGATAATGAGTGATGAATACGACGATATTTTTGAAGAGCAGGACGATGCCACAGAGCTTGCCGAAGATGAAAAAGAGGGGTTAATTCCCTCCTATATCTCAACGCGCGGGGAGCTTAATCAGGCCGAACAGCAAAACATCGTGCAAGGCGAATTATGGGCATTTTCCAAAAAGCGTAATCCGCTTGATCTGGCATTTTTGGATACGCTTCATAAAAAAATGTATGGCGCGGTCTGGGAGTGGGCCGGATCTTATCGCAGGACTGCCCGCAATATCGGCATCGATGCTTACCGGATTCCCATGGAATTAAAGCAGTTTATTGATGATACGCAATATCAACTCGATCATAACACTTACGAGCCTGATGAATTGGCCGTGCGGTTTCATCACCGGCTTGTCTTCATTCATCCCTATCCAAACGGCAATGGACGGCTCAGCCGTCTGGCCACAGATATTCTTCTTCATTATATGGGGCAAGATCGATTCACCTGGGGAGCAGGGGATATTACAAAAAAGGGTGATGTTCGCACCAGATATATCTCTGCCTTAAAGGCTGCTGATAATCACGATTATTCCCTTCTGTTAGACTTTGTTCGCTCCCATTAGGGCGTTCCCCGTTTTAAAAAACGGGTCAGGCTTTACTCGCCAAGGCTCCCCGAACCACTTTAAGAAAAAAGCGTTTCGGCCCTTCGAGTGACAATCCTTAACGCAGGCCGTGAGAGCCTTCAAAATGCGTTATTCCAGTGACGTCATAAGTGTCACTTATGGTTCATCTGACATTTTGACACTTTATAAGACTAAGGATAACAAGGGCTTTCAGGGTTTTTGAGTGTCAAGAGATGCCAAATAATGAAACTTGTGTCAGTTCTGTTTTGTCTTGGCAAGTTCCGTCAAATCCCAAAGCCGAAAAATAGAAAAAATGACGGCATTCACGAAACTGACGTTTCGCAAACCTTCCGCAATTTTATCGATTTTTAGCCCTTCGTCCTTCTTCGAAGGATTTGGGTTTGACCTCTCATGCCGCTTATTGCTCGCCGTTCCTGCTCGCCCCGAAAAAAGTATGTTTCGGGGCGATATTTAAAAGAAAGGAATTGATATGAGCCAAACAACAAACACCAGTAAAAAATCATCACTTCGTAAAGAAGATTTAATGCAATTCACAGGGAGCGAGACTTGGTATCGCCATAGCCTGTTTCGTCAATTTCTCTATACCGATGGGGCGCAATATGTCGCAGAACAAGCCGAAGCCTATTGGCTTATTGATAAAATCATGGCTTGTCATGCCAGTGTGTCCAAACTCGCAGGTGAGGAGTTTTGCGTCTGGGATTTAAATCTCAATGATGAAGGCGAGGGGGCAACGCTTATTTGCACCGATGGCAATGAAAACGAGCTTCACCGTGAAAAAATTCCCTTCACCGATTTTCCGCTCAAGACCATCCGCTTTTATTTTCAGAATAAAACCCTTTTTTTACCAAGTGAATATTAAAGCGCCGATGGCATCACAGAAGTCATTCGAGAGGAGTGGCTTCGATGATGCAATCCCGCATCATTTTATAACAGCAAAAAAGGAGCTGATATTATGAGCACTCAAATTCTTAAACTTGGCCAAATCAAAACTTCAAAGGACAATCCCCGAAAAGGCTTTGATGAAAAATCAATCGAAGGACTGGCGCAATCCATTAAAAATGATGGCTTGCTTCAAAATCTAATCGTTGCCGCCCCAACTTCAAAACGGGCAAAACATACCATTATTTGCGGTGAAAGACGCTTTCGCGCCCTGAACCTGCTTTTAGAGCGCGGCGATATTGACGCTGATTTTCCCGTCAATGTCGAAATCAAAGAGGGTTTAAGCGAAGATGATATTTTACGTATGGCAACAGTTGAAAATGTCCAACGTGAGAATCTAAGCCCATTGGAAGAAGCCCAAGCCATTGCAACGCTGATTAAGGACGGTGAAAAACTGGATGTCATTGAAAGTCAGACAGGGCTGACAACAAGCACAATCCGCAGACGCTTGATGCTTTTGGAATTAAGCGAAGATGTCACCCATGCCCTTATCGATGGACAAATCAACCTTGCCCAAGCCGAAAGCTTTGCGCTTGCATCCCATGATGAACAAAATGCGATTTTAGAGCGTGTTTTGCGAGGGTGGTGCAATAGCCCAGAAGATATTAAAGACGCAATTTTGGATGAAAAACCCAATGTCGCTTTGGCAATCTTTGATACGACTCTTTATACAGGCGACTATACCTCCGACCTTTTGGCAGAGGATAAAACCACCTATTTCAACGATGTCGAGCAGTTTGAAGAATTGCAACGACAAGCGGCTGAAAAACTGGTTGATGAGTTTTCTCAAAGCCATGATTGGGCTGAACTGGAAGAGGGGTATTTTTCATCATGGCGGTATGAAAAAGCCGAAGATGAAAAGACAGGCGGTGTTATTGTCAATATTCGCCCCAATGGTGAGGTTGAAATCCATAAAGGACTTATCAAGCCCGAAATCGATGAATCCAATGTGGTGGCTTTAAAACCAAAACCAAAGGCCACATACGGCAAGCCATTGGTGCGCTATATGAATATGCACAAGTGCGTTGCCGTTCAAAATGCTTTGATAGGCAATCCCAGAAAAGCCAAAGAGATTTTGGTCGCCAAGAAGCTTGCCACGTTTACCGATCACCCAGCCTTGCGCTATTTTGATGATGGGGCAACGCATTCGCCCTCATTGGACGCACTCAATGCAAAAGCACGGGTAATTCTGGGGTATTTCGGTAAAACCGAGGACAGCCCGACATGGCAAGATGTGAAGTATCTCTTCCAGCATAATGTGCAAGAAGCCTATTTTGCCGTTCAGCCTTTATCAGACGAGCAATTAGAGGATATTGCTCTTACATTGTAAGCCTCGGAATTTGGAGTAGGCCATCTTGATACGCTCGATATTTATGAAGACAGCGTTTCCAATCATGTGGCGCAGACTTTGAGAGTTGATATGCGCGAGAATTGGCGACCAGATGGCATGCTTTTGACGCCTTATGACCCAACCATCAAGGAACAGCTCTCCGCAATTATCAATGAAGCAGGATGTTCTTTAAAGTTCGGAAACGGGCAGGGCTATAAGAAAGGGGAGTTGGTTGAGGCTATGGCAAAGCATTTTGCCCATGTTCTCACCCTTGAAGCCCCAAGCGCGGATGAATTAAAGGCAATGTTCTGGATACCAGAAGCCATGCAGTTTCCTGCCATTGACCCTGACATGAAAAATGAAACACCTTCACATGATGAAGACGAGGGTGAGAAACTTGCGGCTTAAAATTAGAAACCCTGCGCTTTCGGGCGCAGGGATTTATCATAGAGATCATTAGAAATTTTTATAAATATTGTTATTTATGAGCTATAAAATAAAGATATTTCAGGAAGGCACTCTAGACATGACACATTCAGAAGATTTTGAAAAGCTGACTAAAAAAAACCTTCACAGCCATTTATTAGAAGGGGAAGCGGATATACGTGCGGGGCGTATAAAGGAGTGTAATGCAAAACTGCTCGATAAAATGACACAGGATGTTATTGATGCCGAAAAACCGCCTAAAACCCATAAATATTGACAATATCACAGTTTTATTATAATATATGTTATAATAAGGAGTTTAATAAATGCATACTTTAAAGCTTACAACAATTGGTTCATCAACGGGTGCGGTTTTCCCGAAAGAGCTGCTTACACAGCTAAAGCTTGAAAAAGGCGACCAAGTCTATGTGGTGGAAACGCCAGATGGCATGCTTTTGACGCCTTATGACCCAACCATCAAGGAACAGCTTGAAATAGGGCGTGATTTTATGCGCGAATATCGCGATACATTCAAAGTTCTGGCTGAATAAATGTCTGATTATAAGTGGATTGATGTTAGGGCACTCAAAATGCTCCATGAAGAAAGCTTGTCTATTCATGGAGGTGGGCGCGGTGTTCGTGATGAAGGCTTGTTTGAGTCTGCTATCATGCGCCCTCAAAATCTCATACAATATAATGAAAAAGCCGACATCGCTGATCTAGCGGCAAGCTATGCCTATGGTCTTGCAAAAAACCATCCTTTTGTAGATGGTAATAAAAGAGCGGCTTTTTTATCAATTGGTTTGTTTTTAGGCATTAACGGCTATCGATTAACTGCCAAGCCCGTTGCTGCCATTCAAGCAATTTTGGCTCTGGCTTCAGGTGATATGCGTGAAGACGAATTGGCCCATTGGATACGTCAAAATATGAAGCAGTCTTAGATTTATCTTTCGTACTCTCTTATATTTTATTTTCTATAATAATTTATTTCTTTTCAAATTTATTCAAAGCAAACAGCCTTATGCCTTTCAAGATTGGGCAATTTAACTGACCTGCCTTCGCCTATGCTTCAAGAATAAATTTCCCCTTTTCGCATTCGCTCAAATTCCTCGCGGTGACAAATTTATTCTGTGACGCGTCGAAGCCGGCCAGTGAATTTTATGCCATCAGAAAGGGCAATAAGGTGTTGCTCTGGTGATAATCAAGAAAAGGAAAATACAATGTCAATTATAGCTAATATGAAAAAACAAGAGAATGGAAGTTTTGAAGGAAAACTGAAAACAGCGACCCTTAATGTTCATCTTAAATTACAGCCCATCGGTGATGCGGAAGCAAATGATAATAAGCCTGATTTCAGAGCCAAAATCGGAAGCTTCGAAGCAGGGGCAGGGTGGAATAAAATTAGCGATAATCAAAATTCATATATCTCCGTTCAGATTGATGCGCCAGAATTCCCAAATCCGATTTACGCCAATCTGGTTCAAAAAGACGACCAGTATATTTTAATCTGGTCACGCCAAAACTAACTCAATTTAGCCCCTCGCAAAGAGGGGCTTTTTCTTGTTCGAATTGCGCTCTTGTCGGAAATGATGAGGGCGTTTTTTGTGCTTTAAATTTACAGCAATACACAGCTTGGAAACAGGTTAAGGCGAAAGCGGATAGGGCAGAGTTCAAATGTGATAGTGAAGTGCGTTTGGTAGGTATTAGATTAATACAAGATAAAAGATATAAATTATATTTATATGAACATACTGTTATTGTTGTATAATTTACACGTTAATAATACTTGTTATAAGTTTAAATAAGTTGTATAGTAATAGGGCGTAAAATTGAGATTTTATGAGAGCTTGGAAAGCGAAGTTGATGTTTTTAGATCGGATCAGTGGGGAGAATTTTACTGCGAGCGATGGCGTTTCCCGGCCATTGATCGTGACCAGAGATAGCCCCAGAAAAGCGTTCTTTAAAAAGCTCAATCGTCATGGTGAGGTAAAGTCAGGACCGAAAAAAATCAAACGCAGATCGGGACTGATGCGCGGCAATTCATTTGCAGGTTTGGCATCGGCGCAGCGCGTTGTTGTGAAAATCAATCCGGTAAAGAATAAGACCAAAGGTGTTGGATCGGGCGCCAATTCAGGCGGCCAAAATCTCTATCATCATATTCATTACATCAGCCGAAACAGGGCAGGGGAGGATGGTGAAAAAGCCATCCTGTTTGATGCTAAAAACGAGGGATTGGAGCGTCAAGATTTCTTTGAGTTATGCAAAAATGATCGTCACCATTTTCGGATGATACTCTCACCGGAGCGGGGTGATGAGATCGAAGATTTCAGAGGCTATGTTCGTGAGGTCATGAAGCGAGTCGAGGGTGATCTCAAGACCAAGCTCTCATGGGTGGCGGCTGTTCATTACGATACCGATGATGTCCATGCCCATGTGATCATTCGGGGCAAAGATGCGCGCGGTGAGGATCTGGTGATGGCCCGCGATTATATCGCTTTTGGCATTCGCGCCCGCGCGCAGGAGATTGCAACCGAGTTATTGGGCGAGCGCTCAATCGAGGATATTCAAAAAGGTTTGGAGAAGGAAGTGGACGCGCTGCGGGTCACTTCTTTAGACCGCTTTATTGAAAAGCACGTAGGCGAAGATCAGGTGGTCGATGTCCGCAAAGAAAACAATTTCGGCAAATCAGCGCATTATGAGTCTGTGCTTAAAGGGCGGTTGCGCTATCTGGCCTCAAGCGGTATGGCTGTCGAAAACCCTCCAGGCGTCTATACACTGAAAGAGGGTTATAGAGATGTCTTGGCGAGCATTGCCACGCGCAATGATGTCATTAAAAAGCTGTATGAGCGTGTAGAAGGCTTGGATGATCTGGAAGTCTATTCTCTAAAAGCCGGAGAGGGGCAGGTTATTGAAGGGCGCGTTTTGGATAAAGGGCCAGCCGATGAGCTAACAGACAAGAAATACATTGTTGTTGAAGCGCTCTCTGGTGGTAAGCATTACGTCCCAGTCGGTGAGGCGTTTAATTATGATGAGGTGAATAAGCGCGGCCTCGTGCGGGTTCGTCCCTTTGATCATTCTACAGGCAAGGCCGATCACAATATCGCGCTGATCGCAGCCCAGAATGAGGGTGTTTACGATATTGAGAAACACCGCGCCTATATATCAGCCGAGCAGTCTTACATCGATGAGGACGTTCGAGAGCCTTATTTGCAATCCCATATCAAACGGATTGAGACGCTTGTGCAAAATGAAGCTGCTACAGAATTAGGGCAGGGGCGTTATCAAATCCCTGATGATGTGATTGCAAAAGGCAAAGAGATCTCTGCCAAAATCAATGCACGTGAGAAAAAGCGCTTTTATCCTAAGCTTGATATTCTCTCATCCCATGCACCGGAAGATATGGCAGATGCGAAAAAGAAAACCTGGCTTGATAAAGAGCTTTATAAGAGAAGCAAGGGAGATCGCAGTATCACCGATCAATCTTTAGAAGCTGCGCTTCAAAAACGTCAACAATGGCTCGTTGATAACAAATTGGCAATGATCCAGTCTAATGGTGAGTTTGCCATGAAAAAATCAGCGATGCGGGATCTCAGTGTGATGGAAGTGCATGAAGAGGGTAAGTTCCTGGCTACAAAAGCCGGTCTTACCTTCAACGATCATAAAGTCTCATCCGATCAGGCTTATACTTATCTTGGTTATACAGAGCTTGAGACAGGCAAATGGGCGGTTGCGATGCGCGGAAAAGAGTTGCAGATGGCGCGGATTGATAAAGCCCCTGACATTGAAAAAGGGCAAAAGGTTCAATTTAGCGAAATTGAGCGCGGGCTATTTGAAATGCGCGCCGCCGAACAGCAA
>MDSZ01055907.1_pt1 | contig 19090 bp, 13 predicted proteins | sample 811201 | NCBI WGS metagenome assembly MDSZ01 (sample SAMN05326647, study PRJNA326480) | marine metagenome | isolation source: seawater | place: Indian Ocean: North | collected 2010
AATCAAGCAACACGTAATAGATTTATTTCGCAAGTTAATCCACTTTTAGCATCAATACAGAGTCAGCAAGGCATTGATTCTTTTAGAGTCATCATGGACTCATCAAACAATACACCACAAGATGCTGAACAAAATAGACTAAATGGTAGAATAGTTTTAGTTCCAACTAGAGCAGTGGAATTTATAGCTGTTGACTTTATTATAACAAATAGTGGCGTAAGTTTTGAGTAATCAGATAATTAAGAATAAACGGAGAATAAACAAATGGCAGAATTAATATTTAAAAGTGCAGGGGTTAGTTCTAGAGAAATTGATCTTTCATTTCCAACACAAGCTGCTCCAGTAGGTGTTCCTGCAGGTGTTATAGGGACATCAAATGAAGGTCCTGCTTTCGTACCTGTAACAGTTTCAAACTTTACAGAATTTCAAAATATATTCGGTGCTTCTGATGGATCAAAATTTGGCCCTTTAGCAGTAAGCCAGTGGTTAAAAAATGCTCAGTCTTGCACATTTGTAAGGGTGTTAGGTGCTGGAGATGGTAAAAAGAAAGCCACTACAGGTGTTGTAAATAGAGCTGGATTTTTTGTAGGAGATCAAATAATTCAAAACGATGGTAATGTCCTAGGAAATACTTTCGCATATAGCGAAGTAGATCAACCTCAGATTAAAGGTAGAACTTACTTTCTAGGTTGCTTCATGTCAGAATCTGCAGGAAGTACAATATTTAGTTCAGCAGGCCTGCAAGCCTCAGATGTCGCAGCAACAGCGACAATTACTGCCGTTTCTACAACAATGACTGAATATGATGGCGGAACTTTTACAATTACAGACTCTAACAATTTAACTAAAATATATCTTTTTGATGATGATAATGATGGTGCAACAGGTACAGTAGATGGTAGTGGCAACGTTCGTGTACAAATTCAAGGAAAATCAACAGCAGATCACGTTGCAACAGAAATTAAATCTGCAATTGAGAGTGCTAATGGTCACAATGGATCTATCACAGTATCGTCTGTTTCTAGTGGCGCAATTACGCTAACACAAGGACAAGCAACATCAGGAGGAAACAATAGAATAACTAGAGCGACAATAACTTCTGATTCTGTGTATACTATTTCTGGATTTTCTGGAGGTTCTGGTACGGCTATTCCTATTCTTCGAGGCGTTGTTCTTGCTCCGAGTGGAGTTGTTATTCACTTAGGAACACATGGTCAACAACAACAACCTTCGTCTACAGAAACAGCAATTGCAAGTTCACATTCTGTTACGGGTAGGAAAGGATATTATACCGGTTCTGTTGATACTTCTAATGAAAACTTTATTATGTTGTTAAATGGACATAAAAATACATCTACGTATCCTAATGTCATAACTGCTTCGTTTAAAAAGACTTCACCAAACTACCTTGCAACAAAACTCAATACTGATCCGGATAAGTTTGAACAGTCTGGGCACTTACTTTATTCTTATTATGATGTTGCTCCTGCATATGCAAATGTTACAGGTTCGGGAATCATAAGAAGTGGTTGGACTAGTGTAGCCGGTGCTAGTTATGAAGATGTTGGGTTCATATTAACATCTTCGCTTAGTAGAGGAACAACTTCTCCTACAGCGACTGTACCACTTTATGAAGATTTTAGAGATAGATTTAAATATGCATCTTCTCCTTATATTGTGTCGCAGTCACCAGTTACGAACTTATTTAAAATTCACGCTTTGTCTGCAGGTGCCAAATCAAATACAAGATATAAAATATCAATTGAAAATATTACTAGAATTAATGCTTCAACATATCCAACGTTTGATTTAATTGTTAGAGACTTTAAAGATAGCGATGAGAAAAAAGTCGTCTTAGAATCTTTTAGAGGTTTAAGTTTAAATCCAGAATCAGATAGATATATTGCTAGAGTAATTGGAGATATGCATACATTTTTTGATTTTGATAATGATACACTTTCTCAAAAAATAAATATAACAGGAAACCATCCAGTAAAGTCTAGGTATATAAGAGTTGAAGTTACTGATGATTTAAACAATGGGGTTGTGACTAAAACAGCAATTCCTTTCGGATTTAGAGGACCTCTTCAGGTTGTAAGTTCTGGTTCAATTTTAACCAACCCATATGACTCAACAATTCACACATTACCTGATAGTCACAGGGCTGTAATTCAACCTCCTATTCCCCTAAGGCAGACAATTGCTTTAAGCACCGGTACAAAAAAGAGAGTTGCTAGTAAACTTTACTGGGGTATGCAATTTAACAATTCAGATACAGTTGCTGAGCCTAACAAGCCTTCATTATTTAATGAAAGTTTTAATTCTTACACTAAGTTTTTTCCAAGTCACAGGACAGATGGAAGAAATTTCTATGAAGCATCTGACACAATAGGTTATAATCTTTTTAGTTTAGAACACATTAGAGTTCGTACTGGGTCAGCAGGAACAAACGGTGATAATTTACCTGCTGATGTTGAGCAATGGCATTCTGCTTCATACGTTAGAAATGCTAGCTTAAATCTTGATGCAAAGAATATGACAGATAAGACAAGATATTTTAGAGCTTCTGATTTAGAAACACCTGGTAATAGAAGATTTGCTAAGTTTTCTTTCTTCTTGCAAGGAGGCTGGGATGGTACTGACATATTTAACATAGATAAAAGAGATCTAAATAACAATGCCATTAGAAGAGAAGTTGATAATGAGTCTGATCAAGGCGGGGTTAACGGACCAACAGCAGCTGCTTATAGAAAAGCCATTGACGTTATGGGTGTTAAATCAGAAGTTGATATTAAGTTGTTAGCAATTCCTGGCATTAGAGTTCCATCTGTAACTGATTATGCAATAACAGCTATTGAAAATAGATTTGATGCTCTGTACCTCATGGACATAGAACAAGTAAACAGTTCAAATAAAGTCATGACCGGTTCTAGTGACTTAGTTGATGTTAAAAATACAGTTCAAAGATTTAAGAACAGAGGATTAGATAGTTCTTTTGCCGCGGCTTATTTTCCAGATGTTGTGCTGAGAGATCCGACAACTGATAACTTGGTTGTAGCCCCTTCAACTGCAGCAGTACTTGGCGCTTTCTCACTAAATGATGCTATAGCACATCCTTGGTTTGCACCAGCAGGATTTACTAGAGGCGCGCTAAGTGCCGTAGAAGGTGCAAATGTTAGATTATCTAGAAAGAACTTAGATGACTTATATGATGTTGATATCAACCCGCTTACGTCGTTCCCAGGAACCGGGGTTGTTGTTTATGGTCAAAAAACACTACAAGCTAATGCATCTGCTTTAGATCGAATTAATGTCAGAAGACTTTTAATTAATGTTAGAAGATCAGTTAGACAAGTTGCTAATTCTTTGTTATTTGAACCTAATAGACAGGAAACACTAGATAAGTTTAATAGCTTGGTTAATCCTATACTTCAAAGAGTTCAGGAGCAAGGCGGCGTTGATCGTTATCGTGTTATTATAGATACTAGCACAACTACACAAGCTGATGTTGAAAATAATACTATTAGAGGCAAGATATTCTTGCAACCTACACGTACTGTTGAGTTTATTGCTCTAGACTTTGTTGTAACAAATGCCGGTGCAAACATCTAAAATGCATATATATAAAATATAGGAGAAAAAAATGGCAGAAACACTTTCAGTTGCAGATATGCTTCCTAATAAATTCGAACCAAAAAGACAGAATCGATTTGTCTTGGCTATCGAAGGAATTGACGCATTTCTTGTTAAGACCACCGGACGACCAAAATGGAGTATCGGTTCAAAAGAATTTAAATTTATGAATAGCTATCGCAGAATTGCAGGAGCTAGAGGAACATGGGGTGGTATTAGTGTAACACTTTATGATCCAATTGCTCCAAGTGGTGCACAGCAAGTAATGGAGTGGATTAGAACACACCATGAATCTGTAAGCGGTAGAGCAGGTTACGCTGATTTTTACAAGAGAGATATCCAAATTAAAATTCTTGATCCTGTTGGAACAGTTGTAGAACTTTGGGATATTAAAGGTGCATTCTTGACAGGTGTAGATTTCAATCAATTAAATTATGATGACGATGGAACACCACATGAAGTTACACTAGCAATAGAATTAGATAACTGTATCTTGCAATTTTAATTTACGACTTTTTTTGTGACAATATACTTATACTAAATTAGAGGTGTAAATGTCACAATTACCTGAAGGTTCTTATAAACCGTTAAATGATATCAATGAAAGTGCTTTAGGTTGGGAGGTTCCTGTTGAATCTGTCCCGCTACCATCAGGAGGTATGCTATACTCTCCTGATTCTTTTTTCTACAATAAGAGTCTCATACAAATAAAAGCAATGACAGCAAAAGAGGAAGATATTCTATCCTCGCAAGCATATTCTAAAGATGGAAGTTCTATTGATCATCTCATCGCTTCTTGCACCGGTGCTCCTCTTAAAGATATTAAACGCCTTTTACTTGGCGATCGTAATGCATTGCTTATATCAATAAGAGTTACTGGGTATGGCGCTGATTATAATGCAGAAGTTAATTGTACAGCTTGTGGAAAATCTAGTCAGTATGAATTTAATTTAAGTGAGCTTGAGATAAAACAATTAGATGTTGAACCGGTTGAACCGGGGAAAAATATATTTCAATTTAAACTTCCGGTATCTAAAAAAGTTGTTTATTTTAAATTCTTTAACACAAACGATGAAAATCAAATTGATAGTGAAATATCAAACATGTCAAAAATGTTAGGTGAAGCAAGTACTGGTAGAGTGACTTCTAGATTATTTAAAAGAATAGTATCCATAGATGGTGTTACTGATAGAAATCAAATTAAAAAGTTTATTGATATTATGCCGGCTTATGATTCTAAAAAGCTTAGAAGTTATATTTCTGACTTAGAACCTAAGATTATTACAGAAGTGCATTATAAATGTAAACATTGTGGCAATGAAACAATGATACCGCTTCCGATAGGAAGAAATTTTTTTTGGCCGGCCTGACAGTCTTAAAAAAGCATTCCTAGAAGAGTCATTTTTACTTATGAAGCATCTAGGAGTGGCTTATTCAGATATAAGGCAGATGCCTATCAGATATAGAAATTGGTACATAAATAAATATATTGAAAGTTTTAATGAAGAAGTAGAACAACGAAAGAAGTTGATAGACGCTCAAAGTAATAAGTCGTCTAGAAGTTTCTAGAGAAGATATATATATTATGAATCTATACAAGCGGTGTGATTAATGAAATTTAGTGATTTACCGGTAACTGATGGTGGTAACTTTACTGCAGCTGTTAGAGCAGCATTTAACAACTATAAAGATGTGTCACCTAGAAGCTGGTTTGGGTCAGTTCTTTCTGAGCTTCAAGAAGCAAATAACAAACCTGTTACCAATAATAAAGATTTAACAGAAGCTACTGAAAATAACACAAAAAGTGTAGATAATTTATCAGAGCAAAATAAAGCTTTAAATGCTTCAATCGCCGGGCACTCTGTAGATGTCAACCACTTGCTGGAAATGGATGCAGAACAATTAGATGAGTTAGGTTTAGACAAAACAATAATCGATCAGTTTAAGTCAGTTTCAGACTTTAGTGCTAAACTGTTTAATAACGCTCATGAAGGCTACTTGCAAGCTGAGAAATTATTGGAAAATCTTGGAGGTGCACATCAAGAATACCTTGGAGATGTACAAAAGTATTTTGGAGGAACTGCTGACTTAGCACGTGAGTCGCACATTGGCATGTCAAAAGACTTAATTGAGGCTTATAAGAATGTAGGTGAAACAGTCTTAATGACTAATGAAGAATTGCAAGATAGCCCACTTCTTCAAGCAGACACATCGATGTTTCCTGATTTTGTTTCTGGTGAAGCCGGTGAAGTTCTTAAAAATCAAATGAACGAATACATTAGAATCGTTAGTGACCCACAAGATGCTGCAAAAAGATTTGCAGACTTAACAGTTGAATTTGGTAAAACATATCAAGAACAATTTACAGGTGCTTTTAAGGATGGCAAAGACATGCTTGAATTAGAAGTCATAGTTCAATCATTAGGTTTAGAATCAGATCAGGTTTCAAAGATAATATCACGTTCTATTGATAGAACAGGTGAAGCTTCTGTGCAAAATTTTAAAGATATAACTAAATTTGCTTTTGCAGCAGAAAAAGAAACAGGCAAGTCTGCTAAGATTATTGTTGAAAATATGTCAGATATTATTGCTGATGTACAAAGATTTGGAAATGTAACAGAAGAAGAAGCTGTTAGAATTGGTACACAGTTAGCACAAGTTGGTATTGAGGCAGAAACTTTAGGAAGTTTAATAAGTAAATTTACAGATTTTGATACAGCAGCCAACGCTGTTGGAAATTTAACAGCAGCATTTGGTCTAAATGTTGATGCTATGGAAATGATGATGTTGGCTAATACTGATCAAGAAGCTTTCCTTATGAGGATGAGAGATCAGTTTGAAGAACAAGGTTTAGCTTTTGAAGATATGAACCTTGCGCAACAAAAATTATTAGCAGGGCAACTTGGTATAGGTGTTGAAGAAGCTTCACGATTGTTTGATTTTGATCAAGATGTAACATCTCTTGAAGATTTAAAAGCTGCTCAAGAAGATATGCCAGAAGAGGATGCTTTCTCAATGCTTAAGCAAAGCGCTTTGTCTTTTTCAATGACAGGTGCAGATTTGCAAGCTAAAATTGAAAAAACAAAAAGTTTTGGAATCGGATCTAAAATGATTGAAGACGTTGAAATGCTTAGAAGAAAAATGAGAGAATCAGAACAGGCAGTTAAAGTGGGAGGAGCCCGTTTTCAGCAGGAAATAGCTACTAATACTGTTGGGCCAATAATCAAAGCTACAGAAGATGCTGGCAAATTACTAGAAGAACTTAAGAATAAAATGAATGAATTACAAGGTAAAAAGGCAGAGGTTGATGTTATCCAAGGATCTAAGAATGCAGAAGTCGTAGGAGTTGCATTTTCTAATCAAGTCAAAAAAGATGCGCCTGGTATTGGTAAAGCAATAGGTTCACATATAGGTCCAAATATTGTTGTCGGTGTCAAACCTGGTACTAGCGAAGAATACACAATTGATGAGGACGGATCAGTTATTGCAGTATCAATAAGAGAGTAAATTATGTCACAAAATAAAAAAGAGCAATTACAAGAAGAGTTAGAGTTAGATAGTTTAGGAATAGATATCAGTAAAGTTGATGTAGCACTTCTGGATACAATTTATGACTTTATCAGCAGTGTTTATTCCAACATAAAATCAAGTGATGAGATAGTTAATATTGACGCTCTAAATGATTTTACTGATCAGATAACAAAAGAAGGTACAGAAAATGTCGACGAGAAAGACTCTTAAAGATTTTTTAAATAACGTAAAAGGATTATCACAAACTTCTATTAGTTATAGTATTGAGTCTAATGGTGGCGAGATTAAAGAAGGCGACGATATAGGTGTAGACGCTCAGTCTGGAAAAGAATTAATTGACTTTAAAGACGCAAATAAGGGTATCTTAGGTGATTATGTTAATTATATCACTACAAAGAATAATCAGCAGATTAATCAAGGAAATTTTAAAAGTGTCTCAGCTGTAAGAGGTAATCATCCTCATTCCAATCCAGAAGACTCATCTACTCCATTTGTTCAGCAAGGTACACTTGAGTCCGGGCTTATGTCTCAATATAGTAATAGCGAATACTTTGATGGAGATGTGGCAAATTTAGTTGACAAAATAGGTGGAAATAGCAAGCCTGAACCGCTTAAGGGTATTGAAGGTCAAGTATCTAATAACAGTAATGTTATAGTTAGTAATCCTCAAGGTGAAGATAACCCTGTTGTACAAGCATCACAAAGTCTACTAATAAGAAATAATCGATTTAGCCCTACAAATAAGTTAAAAGTTTTTAAACCAAATAACATATCCGGACTAGACTTTGACGCCGGTGTCAATGAACATGGAACAATGCAAGTCCAAAATGATTTTGGTAAATTTGACAACTCTAAATTCATAACTGATATTGATAGTCTAAAAAATATTGGAAAATCTCTACTACTTAAAGCAGGTGGTTGGGATGGCAGTGATAATATTGTTGAGAGTATAAATCCTGATAATTTTAATTTAAACAGTGCAAATAGTTTAATAACAGAAGAGGGTGTTAAAAATATATCTAACAGAGGAATTAGAGCTAAAAATGCATTTGGTTTTCCCACTGATAATGAAGGTAACTCGGCACGTCTAGGGAGAGGAGAATCTTCACCTCAGTTAAGAGAAGAAAAATTTGGTGCTTTTTATAATCAAGAAATTAATCACTTTGATAAGAACTATGATATATTGAGAAATCAGGCAGCTATAGCATTGGTTGCTATTAAAAAATCATTAGCAATTGCATTAGATCAATTAGAAAATATGGGCATTAAAAGTAGAAAACAAGAAGGTAATGCTTTAGAAGATATGTTTTCTGATACAACTGATAGTAAAGTTAAAGGAAGATATAGACCTGACTTACTTCACAATGTAGACTTTTTAAAGAAAAAATTGTTTGTCAAAACAGTTCATAGCTATTATGATTGTGTTGATGTAGGAATTCGCATTTTATTTACCTCGCCTATAAATTCAAAAAGTGAAATTCAGGATAAGAATGCTAGTAAGATACTTCAGAATAATTCTCACTATTGGATGTCAATTTTTATATCTGTACTTAAAAGATCTAGATCTATACTAAGTTCACCTTTTAGTAGCTCTAGTACTAGCTTTGGAGATAACGCAATGTTATTTATATCCAAAGTAAAGAACAATGCGTTGCTAAGATTTATGAATACTATTGCAACAGTCGGCGATATACATTTAATATCGAATATGGGTAAGATGTCTAATGAGACTAAAACTAATCCTAGAAATGTTGATGCTTTGCCGGCAATACCTGCTACACGGGTTATGAAATCTAGGTCGGGTGCAATAAACAAAACTAATTTATCTTTTTCAGGAATGAATCTACCTTCTGCTTACATATTGCCGCTAAATGTTGTAGGTGCTTCTTTGGATATGAACACCATAAAAAAAGGTGCAAATCCATCAAGAGGTATGCTAGGAAGTAGTTTAGCTAATAAGACTTACACTGCTATAGGTCTACAAGGTAGCTACAATAGAATTCCTATTGAAGTAGTGAGAGAAATGGAAGATAGGTACGAATCAGAGTATCTACCTTTCTATATCACAGATTTACGTACAAATGAAGTAATTGCTTTTCATGGATTTTTAACTACACTGACAGATGCAATCTCACCAAGCTTTAATGAGTCGACAGGTTATGGAAGGCTAGATCCAATTAAAACATATGGGAAAACAGGTAGAACGGTAAGCTTTGCGTTTAAATTAATATCTACAAATCCCCAAGACTTTGATGAAATGTGGTATAAAATTAATAAACTTGTGACACTTTTTTACCCACAGTATACAGATGGAGACACAATTAGAAAAAGTAATGCTCCTTTTGATGTTCCTATGCTTGAAAGTGCAACTTCTGCAATATTTAAACAACCTTTTAGTCAGGTTATAGGAGCAACACCTTTAGTTCGAGTGAGAATAGGGGACGTCATTAAGTCTAATTATTCTAAATTTAATTTAAGCAGGGTTTTTGGAGCAGGAGATTTAGGCACTAATCTTAGACCTTCGGTTGACGGTAATAACGGTTTTGCCCAAATTTTAGATGCAGCTTCATCTTTAACCAACTTATCAGGTGTAGGGTTGGATATACCCGGTGTAGGAAGACTAAATATTAGAGATGCACTTTTAAATATATTTGCAGCAAAATACGGCTCACCTATAGGTAAAACATCTTTGACAAGTACAGTTGGCAAAGGTTTAAATAATGCTTTTTTAAAGTCAGACTTTTTAAATACTGCAATCGATCAAGTATCAAGTAAAATTATTGAAGATCAAGCAGCCGGTTTAATTAATGGATTTGTCAACCCAATAGTTGTTAATGACATTATTAACAAATTAGTTGATCCTTCACTGTTCGCAGATCCACAAGAAAGTTCTGGTAGAGGATATGCAATTGGAGATCAAGTTTTTATGAGAGCAACACCAGAAAAATATTCAATAGATGCTGATGGTGAAAAATTTCTTTTTAATAGAAACATACTTTGTAAAGTTTTAAATAGAAGTCTAGGAGAACCAATAAAAGCAGATTTTGCTACTGCAAATAACTCTGGTATATCTAAGTACAATACATACACAGTATATGAATTAGAAGTTATCGATGCTCACTTAGGTAGTATTGTAGGTAAACGTTTTAAAGTTGTACACAGTGATATAATTCCTGATTACAGTGATATATACGATCAAACCTATGGAAAGCAGATATCAAAAGGAGATCAAGGTGTCAGTGAATGGTTAAGCAATTCATCAAGAGAAAATCAAGCTAATGATAAAAATCTAGTAGGTAAAATGGCATCAAATGCTTTCAATACCGCCATTAACGGACCTGAGGCTTTCATGAGCTCTTTTTATAATCCCGTAACAAGAGCATTTGAAACTAATATGGGTAGAGGTCTGGCAGGTACTTTAGGGGGAGTTACATTCAACTGGTTGAATGATGACTACGCTTGGGAGAATGAATTTAACAGTAGAGCACCCATGGGTGTTGATATTAGTTTGACACTATCAGTAATACACGATATACCACCTGGTCTGGACCACAGTGGTTATAACAGAGCACCTCTATATAATGTTGGAAGAATAATGAAAGAAGTTTCAGGAGATCCTAACGATAGACAAGAAGAAGCCGAAGCTCACTTTAATTCACAAGAAGGCTCAATACAAGGGAGTATAAAATGACAACTCGATATGTGACAACGCCTATACTAAATGAAGGTAAAAATTTTGGGACAAATAAACTGGCGAGAAGGATATATCTGGCATGTGAAGCAGGAGCTTTAAATTGTAAAGTTTCGATATTAGCAGAAAATCAACGCTTAGATCAAGTTGCAGGTATTGAATATGGTAATTCTTCTTTATGGTGGATAATAGCTGCAGCATCTGGGATAGGCTGGGGACTTCAATGTCCACCGGGAACATCTTTAAGAATTCCTACAAATCCAGATGAAATTTACAACATTGTTTAGTGAAATATGACCAGTAAAACTTTAACAAATATTGCTGACATAGCTTATGAAACATCAATAGATGAATTTAGAAAAGTATTATCAGGTTTTGATTCTGATTTTGATAGAATTAATTCTCAAACAGTAGGACTAGGTAATTTTGATATTGGCAAGTCTATAAGTGACTCACTTTCTAGTTCAGATGCAAAAGTTCTTAATAGACTTATTGGTACTATATCAGGCGGATATTTTTTAAGAGATATGATGGCAGGTAAGGCTTTAGAGACGTCAGCTATCAAAACAGCCATTGTTGGAAAAATTGAAGAAGTATTGAATGAAAATAATGTTGAAAATGAACCTTTTTATTTTTATCATCATTCTGGCAAAGGCAAATCAAATAAAAACATAAAACATGTTGTAAGTAGCATAGGATTACCTATCGCTAATTATGACGGTTACGATATCGACAAGCAAGATAGCGATACAAATCCTTCTCTTGGCGCAGTCGAATTTAAACGCCACACACTATCTTTGGGTAAAAGATATGGTGATGCTTTAAGCTTATTTTTTAATTGTATATCTAATGTTGACATGTCACTGTGTGCGCCTTATTTGGATGTAAAGATTTTAGTACCAAAAAATAATACAGGTAAAAAATCTCTAGGACATGAAGTACAATTTAGATTCATTAAAGAAAAGTCAGGAAAGAATTTTATATCGAAATCAATTGATAAATTTAACCCTTTTAACAAAACGCAATCCGAAGAAGATCCTTATGATACACATGGAATGGAAATGTTTTTATCTCCCCAAACATTGTCTAATTCTAATGTAAGAAAACAAGATAAAAATATTCTTGAACCTAACAATACACTGCTAACCTTGAAGGACTGTTCGATAAATATTTCTGGATTAGGGGTTGGTTTGTTTTGCAGCAAGACAGCAAGAATAAGTATGACACTTCATGATCGTTCTAGACTTCGCGATATTGCTCCTTTAATTACTCCTAAGCAGTTTGCTAGATCTAGAGTTATAATAGAGTATGGTTGGTCTCACCCACAAGGTGGGATGACTAGCAGTAATACAACAGGTAAGTTTTTAAATAGCTTAAGAGATAAAGGCGTTTTTATTGTAAAAGGTAGTTCTTTTTCTTTTACAGATGGTGGACATGTTGATATCAATATAGACTTAGCAATGATGGGAGGAACAGACTCAGTTGTGGCATCAGTTGCCGCGGGTGACTATGTTCAAGCTAATGTTTTTAAAAGCCAAATCAAAGATGCAATTGAAGTTTTAAAAAAAGAAAATACTGAAGCAGTAGGAGTTGAAAATATTATTCCAGAAAAACACCTTAAAATATCAAATGCAGCAGGCTCAAAAACTTTAATGAAAAGATCAGACTACATTAGTATCATGGAGGATATTAAAAAAGGTGATGAAGCTAGTGTAACAAAAGCTTTGAAGAAATTTATTATAAACTTAGAAGAAGAGCAAAATACAAATGTACCTAAGGCAATCAATGATAAAATTAGAAATTTACCATATGTTGATCCAACAGATACAGTAAATCAGGATCCTTTTTTACTCTCTAGTCCACTAAGTTCTATAGAAATAAATGAAGGAACGGGAGTTGGTGACGGAGGGATTCCAACATTTACATCACTGGGAAGTGTCTTAATGGCATTTGTAGCCTATCCAATACAAGCTACACATCAGTTTGATGAAGTTCAAATGTTCTTCTACCCAATGAATCAAAATTCAGCTGGAGGCTATATACATACAACTGCGTCCTTTCCTATTTGCAAAGAAGAGCTTATTAATGTTTTTATTGGTGATGACCAAGATAATTTACAAACACGCAATAACATGTCTGTATCTAGATTTATGAGCAGACTAGAGAAAAAGATAATAAGAAATCCTGTCTATAAGCACTATGGATTAAATTCTGAGTATAAGCTTTTGCATGCAACTAAAAATCTTACAAATGAAATGATAAAACAATATGGAACGAATAGCCTAGATAAAGATTCTAAAGCAATCAGAGCAATTGATGAATTTTTAAGATTAAATCAAGGAAAAGGTAAGCAAATTTTGCAAAACGTAGCTAACAGGTTGACATATGTTGAAGATTTAAAATCTAAACTAGCTGCTAATGAAATAACTAAAGAAGAATTTACTAGCAAAATTAATCAAGATAAGGGTCTCGGTTTTACCACTGAAAGTATTAAACAGGATCTGATTAAGTCTATTAACAAAAATATTAAAAATAGACTATCAGAAATATATTCTACATACGGTAATGAAATAAAAAGCGATGATAAAGCTAGTTTTTCAAACGAACCTAAATTTTGCATTCCTAATTTAAGTTATTACTTTGAAACTATTAATCCTCACGATAATGATGTTACTAGTTTTAAAGATATCAAAGATGAATTTTTAAGAAAAAATAGTAAAATTAATGAAGGAAAGTCGATATTAAGAATTCACGTTTATGACGAAGAAGCAATTGCTAATAAATCACAAGAGCTATTGCTCAGCATATGTAATTCTAGAAAAGTAATTGATGCAGTATCAGAAAGTAATCTAGAAATATTTGAGAGTTTTAAAGCACAAAAAGATAGAAACATGGCTAAACACGGATATGTAAATCCAAATGCATTGACTAAAAAAGTAGGGTCTACAATTGTTAATAATCTAGACTTTAATGAAGTCAAAGATATAATAAAGCATACAATGCCCAGTATAACTATTGGCAGTAACTTTAGTAATGTTAAGTCTTTCTCTGCAAACTCTACAACTTCAGGCGAAATTGCAAACGTACTTTTTATTACTGAACAAGCAAGCCAAAAAAAGCTAAGCAAAGAAGCAGGAACGTTACCTGCACTAGATTCTATGGACGACTTAGTTGTTGTTCCAGCTGTAGGATCACTTAATTGTCCGGGTATGCCACTTATTCAAAGAGGTCAACAAGTATTTATTGATGCCGGCACCGGGACATCTATTGATGCGATATATACAGTTCAATCTGTTAGTCACAATATAAGTCAAGGTGGGTTTAACACTACTGCAAATTTAATGTATTCAGGACAAAATAGAGTTGAATCAATCAGAGAAATGGTAGGCAAAGTAGTTGAGAATACAAAAGGTTCTAAACTGACTAATAAATTGGTTGATGCAGCTATTGATCGTAAATTTAGAGAATAAAGAATCAAATAACTTAAATTGTAAATATTACTATATTTTGTTATGTTTAATTTGTGAGGTAACATGTTAACATTAAACAAAATTCATACAGGATTTACAAAAGATATTAAGATAGAATTCAACACTAAAAATTGGTCACTTGATTCTGTATATGATATTAATAAATTATTATCACTTTATAATATTGAAGAAATTATTTCTCTTTATAAAGATTATGAAAAATTATTAAATCAATTAAATATTGATAATAATATTAACTTTAAAAGTATGTTAGGTGAAATTTCTTATAAACAAAAAATATTAGAAATAAGAAATATATTAAATTTATTGAATAATTCAAAATACAAAAGCTATACAAAAATATTAGAAAAAAGAATACAATTTACACAAAATTTTAAAGAAATATATTTAGGCGAAGAATTAATAGAACCAGGCGAATATGATCACTTTACCAGTCAAACAGGTAGAGTAAAAATTAAAAATACTAAAAATAATTTTCTAACTATGAAAAGAGAATCTAGATCTAGATTGCAAAGTACGTATGTCAATGGAAGAATATACGCAATCGATATTGTTTCTTTAGAACCTAGAGTTTACATGCATATCAATAAAGAAAAAGTACAACATGATGTATATTCTCAAATTAAAAAAGAATTGAGTATCAATGCCGATAGAAAAAATGTAAAATTAGCAATAATATCAGCACTATATAGTGGCAGTGTCAACACAATTAAAAAAATATCAGGATTAAGTAAAGATCAGGTAAAGTCAATTATAGAATATTTTGATATAGAAAAATTTACGTCTGAGCTCAAAGACAGAGGTGATAATATAAAAAACTTTTATGATCGACCACTTAAACAAAATCAAGCAATACTTAATCATTACATTCAGTCAACATCTGCTGATTGTGCATTGTTAGCTTTTAATAAGTTGCAAAGTGAGTGGTATAATAAAAAAATTAATTTCTGTGCTTTTATACATGATGCTGTTATTATAGATGTGCACCCAGATTATTTTAAAGATGTTGAAAATTTAAAATTGATAAATGAGTGCATACTTAATATAGAACTACCAGTATCAATTGAGAGATTATCATGAAGAAAAAAATTAACGAAAAAATGGGCGGCGGAGCCAGAATTGGATTAGGCGGAACAAACGCAGCAGGACCTTATTATGATTACTATAAAACAAGTAATCCAACAGGATATCACTCCGGAGGTTATACCGGAAATGCTGATAGTCAAATTAGTCAGAGACACGCTTTAATAACAACTTTAGATAAAATAGAGGAAGAAGATATGGAAGATAAAGAAGAAAATCTTATGGAATATTTTGCACGCATTATGAAAATGCCTTTAACAGAATCAGATAAAAAGAATCTAGAAGCGAAACATTGTGATATTGAAGAAGGACATTGCAAGACTCATGAGTCTAAGTGTACAATGAGTGAAGATCACTGTGATGAGGCTATCAGAATTATGGAAGAACAAGGTATAGAAGAAATGTCAGTAGTTAGTTCAATAGCAGGGGCAACTACACCTTTGGGTACTAACTCAAAAGCAGAAGTACCTTCAGAAGAATCTGAAAATAAGCGCCATCTTTTAAATAAAAAATTTTTTGGTGGGCTAAATTAATTTTGTAAATCTCCTCTTTATAGCGTATTATTAAATTTGTAATAAGCACTAAAAATTATTTTTTGCAACGTTACACATTAAATTTTAAATAAAGGAGAAAACATGCCGATAGATTTTGACGCAATTAGAGCAAAATTAAACAAACTTAGTGGTAATACTAAAAGCCGTAATTCAATGTGGCGACCAACAGAAGGTGAAGAACATACAGTTAGACTGATATCTTTTCCTGACAATGACGGTCAACCATTTAAAGAATTGTGGTTTTATTATAATATTCCAAATCAGCGTGGGCTTTTAGCACCATATCAATTTGGAAAGAAAGATCCAGTACAAGAGCTCATAACAAAACTTAGAGAAGATGGTGCTAAAGAAAGCTATGAATTAGCTAAAAAACTTTACCCCTCAATGAGATGTTATGCTGCAGTTATCGTTCGAGGAGAAGAAGACAAAGGTGTGCAAATCTGGTCATTTGGCAAGACAGTATATCAAACTCTTCTAAACTATATGCTTGACGAGGACTATGGTGATATAACAGATCCAAAAGATGGATTTGATATTAAGGTAAGCTGTACAAAGCCTCCAGGTAGACAATATGCAATGACAGAAGTCAGACCTAGACCTAGATCTACACCACTAAATAAAGACTCAAAACAAGCTAAAGAGTGGTTAGATAATATTCCAGATCCAAATGAAATGTTTTCATGCAAGTCATATGAGGAATTAAGCGGTATTATCAATAACTGGCTAGCAGGTGATGATGAATCTGATGGTACAGAGCAATCATCAGGAAATTCAAGCACCGGTAAAAATAAAGAGACTAAGGCATATTCTGATATTGATGATGCGTTTGCTGATTTGATGGAAGATTAAACTTTATTTAGTTTAGTGTTACCTTATAAAGCCAGACAATGTCTGGCTTTTTTGCTATTTACAACATACTTATATACAAAACAGCGAGGTAAATATGGAATTAGATCTTTCCTGCTTTGATAGAGACTTTAATAGAATTAATTTAATGATCGAAGCTCAACTTAAAATAAATGAGAATAAAAGAGATATGCTTAACGAAGAAGTTATTAATTTTATTAATGAAAATAGTGAAGAAATAATAGATCATATGATCTTAGAACAGGTTAAAAGAGATCAATGGAATCGTCAATATAGTTTTTTATTGGCAGAATTAGGTTACGAAGTTATTCCTGAGCAAGACATACAGAAACGTCTTAATGAGACAACAGGTAGTTTTTTTGGTGACTTAGCTGTCGATGCAATATTTACTATGCTTCCTGGAGGTATAAGAGCACTAGGTGTCGCAGGCTCTTTGGCATCATTTGGTGTAAGTGCTGCAGCTGCCGAAGGAATCGCAAAAATGCTAGCTGGAGGAGGCGCAATATACTATTTGTATCATGCTTATAATGAATATGAAGAAGGTAATATGCTAAATTTTATTTTCAACATATTTAATTGTTTATTATCTCTAGAACAAGCAGCAATACCTTTTGTGTCAGATGCAATTGCAGCAGGAGGTAGACTTTTTGTTAGGATGCTAAGCGGATTTTTTAAAGTCTTGTTTGCGCCTGTTAGAATATTAAAAAATATCTCCGGGCAAGTTGCAGGAAGAGGACTTACGATTGCTTCAGAAAAGCTTGGTATTAAGAGTTTAGAGAAAATAGCTGCTTACTTTGGAAAAAATGAGACAGTATTGACAGGTGGTGCTAAAGCTATGAGTGCTATAGCAGAAGGAGGAGCCGCAGCTGCAAAAGGATTAGATGATTTAATAAGGCCTATTTTAAAAGAATCAGATGAATTGGCTAAAATCCCGCAGGTCGGACCTGCACTTAAACAGCTAGAACAAATATTAGAAATAAATGCAAAACAATTTGGACCTGCTGCAGCAGAAACTGCTGAGGCTTTAGTCAAATCAATAGGTAAGGGTGTTGATGCTAGCAAGGCAACCGCTCTATTAGAAAGAAATGCAAAAGTACTAGATGCTATTGAAGAAGTCTTAAAGCTAGCTGCACCAGGAAAACCGCTAGCAAACAATAAATTAATTGCAGGATTAACTATAAAGGAACTTAATGCTGTCAAATCAGGATTACTTAAGACATCTGCAGAAGGAACAGAAGCACTAGGCAAGATTGCAGGGCAAGTAATATCAACTGATATGAAAGCCGGACTAAGAGCACTCAAAAATATTAATCCTGCTACTGTTGGCGATGATGTGGCTACAGCTATGAATTCATTCTACAAGGCAGAATTAAATACTGTGCTTAAAAATAAAGGTCTATATAAAAAGTTTCCTCGTGCTGCTAATGTAATGAAATTTGCTAAGAATAGGCCTCAAATAGTAGCATCAGGTGAACAACTAATGATAAAAATGCCTGGGCTGAATATGTTTGGCGCAAGTAAAGGGCAAATACTACCAGTTGATGAGGCCCTAAAATTATTACAATCAACATACAGTAAAAAGTTTGGAGCTGAATTTGGAGAAGAATTTTACAAAGCAACAGTCTCAAGTATCACAAAATCACCTATCTACAGTGAAATGACTGAAGCAATTGCTAAAACTATTGCAGCTGATGTTCCTAGCGCAACTAAATGGATAACTGGTAATATGTGGAAAGCAATGGTTAAAGACTTTTCTGGAATGACTAGTACTTTTAAAGCTTTGAAGAGTGCACCTGCAGGAACAGCAATGAATTTAAGTCATCCTGTTTTTATAGAGGCGGCAAAGCACTCCAAACAAACATTTACATTTTGGCGAGGCGTTATGCAAGTAGGCGTCGGTGCAGGTACTGCCGGAACAAAAGCATTTGATCCTAGGACGGATACACAAATAAGAATGTCAAGAAGGCAGGCATCCAAACCACCACCAGTTAAAAGCACAATTAAGTCCAGAGCTGATGGAACAGCAGGAAAACCTCCTGGGGCTAAGACATCTGCAGTTGGTGCAACTAAAACAAAGTTTGACGTCAAATCTATGGCATAATTTATGTAAATCTAATTTTTTTGTGTTATATTGTCTTTATAAGGAGATGATATGGCAAAAAGAAAATCTAAAAAAGAAGAAGCACCAACACAGGATGACTTCACATCAGACTTAATTAAGTCATTAAACAAAGATCATG
>MDSZ01258214.1_pt1 | contig 19090 bp, 17 predicted proteins | sample 811201 | NCBI WGS metagenome assembly MDSZ01 (sample SAMN05326647, study PRJNA326480) | marine metagenome | isolation source: seawater | place: Indian Ocean: North | collected 2010
TTTCTTCTTGAGCTATTTTCATATTATTCTTTACATTATTAAATATTGTTGGCTCAAAATAACAACCTCCTGTTTCTTGCATAGTTATATTTCCACCAACTTTAATCTCAGCACCTTCTTCCTTACCTATACTTACATATTTATTAATTTTATCTAATTGTTCCTTGTTTACAATTGCACCAGCAAATGAATTTGGATCAAAAGGGTCAGCTGGTTGCATTTTTTTACTTAATTCAGCAACTCTGTTTACAAAATCATTTTTAATCTCTTTTTGAACGATAAGTCTTGATCCTGCAGAACAAACTTCTCCCTGATTTCCAAATATAGCATATGCTGATGCTTCAGCAGCTGCATCAAGATCATGACAATCAGCAAATATTATATTGGGAGATTTTCCTCCACACTCAAGTTGAACTCTTTTCATATTCGATTGACCAGAGTATTGCAACACAAGCTTTCCAACCTCTCCTGACCCAGTAAATGCAACACAATCAACGTCTTTATGGAGGCATAAAGACTTACCAGTTACAGGTCCATCACCAGGCAAAACAGAAAAAACACCATCTGGAACTCCAGCTTCAGACAGCAAAGCTCCTATTTTAATAGCACTCATAGGTGATTGTTCAGCAGGTTTTAATATAACAGAATTTCCAGTTATAAGTGCTGGAGCTATTTTCCATATAGCCATCCATAATGGATAATTCCAAGGAACAATTGCTACCACTACTCCAATCGGCTCTTTAGTAATTAAACCCATGAATTCTTTTGAACTTGGGGAAATATCATCAAATAATTTATCAATAATTTCAGCATACCATTCAATATTATCAATACTGGTAGGTAAGTCAGCATTATATGTATCATTAATAGTTTTACCCATATCTATTGTGTCTAGTAACGACAATTCTAGCCGATCACGTTCTAATAATTCTGCGAATTTCAAAAGAACTTTTTTTCTTTGTCCTGGTGGTAAATTAGACCAATAACCTTTGTGAAATACTTCTTTTGCCGAACTAACTGCTTTGTCTATATCTTCCTGCTGAGCAAAAGAAATTTGATTAATTATTTTACCATCAATAGGAGAGATATTATCAAAAATTTTTTCTGATACAGATTTGTGATAATTTCCATTAATAAATAATTGTGAAGGAAATTTTAATTTTAATTTTTTTTCTTTAACTAACTGAAAATTTAGAGTCATTATTTATTATATATACTATTATTTATATCAAGCATCCTTTTTAACGCAGGCCATTCATATTTACCAAGTTGATATTTTGGATCATTATATTGACAGGCTGCAAATTCTAATAAACTTTTAGATGGTTTGATTATATCTTTATTAATATTTGATAAATCAATCTGAACTCTACAAGCTCTCTCAAGATAATACATTAACATAAATGCTTCACCTATTGATTTCCCTGCAGTAAGAAGACCATGATTTCTTAATATCATGACATTATTTTTACCAAGATCTCTAGAAATAGAATCACATTCCTCAGTGTTAGTCGCCATCCCTTCCCAATCATGATAGCTTATTCTATTATGGAACATAGCTGAGTCTTGTAATAAAATTTCTAAACCATTTTTCAAACATGAGATTGCTAAACCTGATCTCGAGTGAGAGTGCATTACACAGTGTAAATCCTCTCTAGTTTTATGGATTGCTCCATGAATAACAAAACCAGTAAAATTGATTTCTCCTTCACCTGATATAATGTTGCCTTCTAAATCAATTTCCAGAAGATTTGATGCAGTAATTTCATCATACCTTAAGCCAAATTGATTAATTAAAAATGTGTTTTTTTTTGATGAAGTTTTACAAGTAATATGATTCCAAATAATATCACTAAAGCCATAAAGATCAGCTAAATGGTAAGCAGCGGCTAAATCAATTCTATTTTGCAGCTCTTCTTGATCAAAGTTTTTATTAGTTTTCATCTAAAAAATGTATAAAATAAATTTTAATAAAAAAGGAGCTTTTTTTGAATATAAGTAATGAAAAACTTGATATTGATTTTGTAAGATCTCAATTTCCAGCATTTAAAGATCCTTTATGTAAAGATTGGTCATTTTTTGAAAATGCTGGAGGAAGTTATGTTCCAAAGCAAGTAATTAACAAACTAAATAGCTTTATGGTTTCTACTAAAGTGCAGCCTTATGCTGAATATCCTATGTCTAAAATTGCTGGTGATAATATGGATGAGGCTACTGATCTTTTTTCAAAAATGATTAATGCTAATAATAAGGAAATAATTATTGGTGGCTCTACATCTGTTAATTTATATGTTTTGTCCAATGCTCTTAAGCATTCACTTAAACCTGGAGATGAAGTTATTGTTACGAATCAAGATCATGAGGCAAATATTAGCCCATGGAGAAGGTTATCTGAAGTTGGAGCTAATATTAAAGAATGGACAATCAACCCAGAAACAGCTGAATTAGACATAGAAAACTTTGAGAGTTTATTGTCTGATAAAACAAAAATTGTTGCAGTTACACATTGCTCCAATATAGTCGGAACTGTAAATAATTTAAAAAAAATATCTGAACTCGCACATAAAAAAAATGCTATTGTGATTGGAGATGGAGTATCATTTGCTCCTCATGGATTTCCAGATGTAAAAGAACTAGGTATAGATTTTTACACCTTTAGTTTATATAAAACTTATGGTCCTCATTTAGCATTACTCTATGGCAAAGAAGAATTATTAAAACAATTACCAAATCAAAATCATCAATTTTTAGAAGGCAACTATCCTTACACTATTAATCCAGGCGGTCCAAATCATGAAGAATTAGTTTCTTTGATAGGTATTTATGAGTATATGATGGAACTCTATAAACATCATTTTAATGATACAAATATATCGATAAGAAATAAGATAACTAAAATAAATAATTTAATATCAAATCATGAAGAAGAAATTGCCAATCCAATACTAGAATATATTTCTAATAGAGATGATTTAAAACTTTTTGGAAAAAATAAAATTTTAAATAAGAACAGAGCTCCAACTATCTCATTTGTTAGCAATCAAAAAACATCAAAAAAAGTTAGCGAAATTCTTGTGTCAAATAAAATTGCAACAAGAAATGATAATTTTTACGCCTGGCGTTGTCTAAAAGCACTAGATGTGGATACTGAAGATGGCCTAGTTAGGTTAAGCTTAACTCATTATAATTCAATTAAAGACTCTAAGAATGTAATATCAGCTTTAAATAAAACTTAGCTAATAATTGTAATATTTTTTAAACCAATCAATAAATTTACTAACTCCTTCTTCTATATTTATTTTTGGATTATAATTTGAATATCTTTTTAATAACTTAATATCAGAATGAGTTTTAAATATATCTCCTTTTTGTAAATTTAAATTTTTAATTTTTGCTTTTTTATTCAGTTTTTTTTCTATCAAGCTTAAATAATCTTTTAGCTTTCTTGATTTGCCATTACCTATATTAAAGACATTATACGGAATTTTTTCTTTTGATGGTTTTTTTATAATAGTATAAATTCCATTAACTATATCATCTATGTATGTGAAATCTCTAAAATGATTACCATAATTATAAAGTTCTATATTTTTATTTTCTAAAATATTTTTTGTAAATTTAAACAAAGCCATATCTGGTCTTCCATATGGTCCGTATACAGTAAAAAATCTTAGTGCAGTACTTGGTAAATTATAAATATTTGCATAAGAATAAGCCATAGTTTCATTAGATTTTTTAGTGGCAGCATAAAATGATAATGGTTTGCTTGTGTGGTAATTTTCTTTAAGTGGAAAATTATTATTTTCTCCATAAATAGAGCTGGTAGAGGCGAATATTAAATGTTTTATCTGATTTTGTTTACTGACTTCTAGCACTTTATAAAAACCTTCTAAATTATTTTTAAAATAAGACTCTGGATTTTCAATTGAATATCTTACACCAGCCTGTGCTGCCAGATGAATAATAATTTTCAAATTATTATTTTTTACTAAATGGTTTAACTTATTTTTATTTAGGATATCAATTTTGTAAAAAGAAAATTGTTTAAAATCTTTTAAAATTTTTAATCTATTTTTTTTTAATTGAATATCGTAATAATCATTTAAATTATCAACACCAAAAACTTGAAATTTTTTTTTTAGTAAAAAATTAGATAGATGAAAACCAATAAAGCCACTACATCCAGTAATTAAAACTTTCATTTTAATTTGTTGGCATAACAAACTCTGGACCAGACTTTATACTCTTAGGCCATCTAGAAGTTATAGTTTTTAATTTAGTATAAAACCGAACCCCCTCAACTCCATGCATAGAATGATCACCAAATAAAGATTGCTTCCATCCACCAAAACTATGAAATGCCATAGGCACAGGTATAGGTACATTAACTCCAACCATACCTATTTTACAACTTGTAGTAAAATTTCTAGAAATTTCTCCATCAGATGTATAAATACTGGCTCCATTTCCATATTCATGATCATTAACTAATTTTAATGCATCCTCATAATTATTTGCCCTTACAACAGATAAAACTGGTCCAAAAATTTCTTCTTTGTAAATTTTCATTTGACTGTTTACATTATCAAATAAAGTAGGACCAACAAAATTACCTCCTTCATAACCCTGAATCTTTATATTTCTGCCATCAAGTATAAGTTTTGCGCCTTCTTTAACTCCATGATCAATATAAAGGTTAATTTTTTCTTTATGTTCTTTTGTTATTACTGGGCCCATATCAGATTCTAAATCAGTCCAAGGTGCAACTTTCAAAGATTGTGCTTTCTCAGAAATTTTATCTACTAATTTGTCTGCTATATTACCAACTGCAACTGCAACAGACACTGCCATACATCTCTCTCCTGCAGAACCATAGGCTGCTCCCATTATACCATCGACTGCTTGATCTAAATTTGCATCAGGCATTACTACTAAATGATTTTTTGCACCTCCGAGTGCCTGAACTCTTTTTCCGTACTTTGCAGAATTTTCATAAATATACTTAGCTACTGGCGTTGACCCAACAAAGCTAATTGATTGAATTTTTGTTTCCTGAAGTAGCATATTTACTGTTTCTTTATCACCGTTTAAAACATTTAACACGCCATCAGGTAATCCTGCTTCTGAAAATAACTCAGCCAGTCTTAAACTACAAGATGGATCTTTTTCAGATGGTTTTAAAATAAAAGAATTTCCACAAGCTATTGAAATTGGATACATCCACATTGGGACCATTGCGGGGAAATTGAAGGGCGTAATGCCAGCAGTTATTCCAAGTGGTTGTCTTATTGACCAAGAGTCAATATCTGTACCCACATTTTCAGAAAACTCACCTTTAAGCAAATGGGGAATACCACATGAAAACTCAACAACTTCTAGCCCTCTAGTTACTGAACCTTTTGCATCTTCTAATGTTTTACCATGCTCAGAAGATACTAATTTTGCAATATTTTCAAGATCTTTCTCAATATTATTTTTATATTTAGACATAATTCTTGATCTTTTTAATGGGGTAACTTTAGACCAGCTATTGAATGCAGATTCAGAACTTTTAATAGTCTTTTCAAAATCTACAGAATTAGAATTTACAACATTTCCAATTTGTTCACCAGTTGACGGGTCGACAACAGGTAAATAATCACTGGAATGCGCTTCTAAATTTCCATTTATATAATTTTTAATTTCTTTCATTTTTTTTCTTATAAATTAAAATTAAATTTCTTAAATAGATAAATATGCCGAATAATTGACCAATAATAATTACAGGGTCTTTTCTAGAAATTGCATAAATTAGAAGACCAATACCTCCAAATATACTTAAATACCAAAAAACTACAGGGATTAAACTCTCTCCCTTTTTTTCTGAATATATCCATTGAAAAATGAATCTGGAAGCAAATAACCCTTGTCCTATAAAACCAATTGATAAAAAAATTATCTCATTATAAGTTAAAGAAGAAATATAGTTAATCATTTGTTTAAATTTTTCAAAAGATAATTAACATAAAAAAGATCGAATAATCCTCTAAATAATCTTTTAAAAGTTCCATATTTTGACTTTCCATATGTTCTTGATCTATGACTTACAGGTATAAATATCATTTCACAATTTAATTTTTTAAAAAAAACAGGTAAAAATCTGTGCATACTAGAAAAAAAAGGTATTATTAAAAAAGTCTCTTTATCAAATACTTTTAAAGCGCAACCAGTGTCATCACATTCATCATTAAAAAATATATTTCTAATTTTATTTGCAATAATTGAAGATTTTTTTTTCAAAAAAGAGTCTTTTCTATTTCTTCTAATTCCTCCTACCAAACATTTATGGCGATCATAATTGTAATGATTTAATAAAATACGAATATCATTTGGATTATTTTGACCATCAGCATCCATAGTAACTATTACTTGATAATTTGAATTTTTAATTCCTTTATAAATTGAATAACTTTGACCTTTATTTTTTGAATTTGTTAAGAGAATTATATTATCATAAATTTTTTGCAGTTCTTTTATTTTTTTTTCTGTATTATCAGTACTACAATCATTAATAACCAAAATTTCATAAGTAAAAATTTTTAAATCTTCAATATTATTGATTTCTTCAATTAGTCTAATTATATTTTCCTCTTCATTATATGCTGGTAATATAATTGAAAATTTAATATCTAGTTTTTTATTTTTCATTAATAAAGTTTTCAACAAACTTGTTTAAAAAGTTAATTATTTTTTTATCACTTATATTCTGATCAAAAATTAAAATTTCTATTTGTTCATTTAATTCCCGATTAAACTCATTAATTTCTTTTGATAATTTTATTTTTGGATGCTTAGTATCAAGTGTTGTATTTTCAATAAATAATTCTTCGAATATTTTTTCACCTTTTTGTAAACCAGTAAAAATAATTTTAATTGAATTTTCATTTTTTTTTGACTCTGATGTGAAAATCTTTTTTCCATTTAAAAGTATCATTTTTTTTGCAATATCTATTATTTTAACAGGCTTGCCCATTTCTAAAAGATAAATTCCAAATTTTTTATCTAATCCACTAGATTGTATTACTAATTCTGAAGCTTCTTCAATTGACATAAAATATCTAGTTGCTCTCTCATCTGTGACAGTTATGGGCCCCCCATTATCAATTTGTTTTTGAAATATTGGAATGGCTGACCCACTTGAATTTAGAACATTGCCAAAACGAACTATAGAAAAATTAATTTCTCTTTTGATATCAGTAATTAGAGAAGTATTAATGATAATTTTTTCACAAATTCTTTTAGTTGCCCCCATAATGCTTGAAGGTCTCACCGCTTTATCTGTTGATATAAGAACGAAATTTTTAACAGAAGAATCCCTCAAACATTTAACAAGATTATATGTAGAAATAACATTATTAATAAAGCTCTGAGTAATATTTTCTTCGACAAGCTTTACATGTTTATATGCAGCAGCATGAAATAAAGTTTCAACTTTATTTTCGTTAAGACATTTTAATATCTCAATATTATTAGATAAATCTCCTAAAATTGGCAAAACGTCTATTTTTTGATTTTCATTTATTGATTGAATATTATTAAAAGATTTGAATAATGAATATTCATGCATTTCATATAAAATTAGTTTTTTTGGTTTAAGGTTAATAATTTGCTTTGACAACTCATGCCCAATTGAACCACCAGCTCCTGTCACCAATACCACTTTATTAAGAATATTTTTATTTAATAAATCTGGTTGAGGTAAAACTTTATCTCTATTCAGAATATCAGAGATTTGTATCTTTTTTATTTTTTTTGGTACAGTTTTTTTTAATGAATTAGTATTTAAGTAATCATAAGTAAGTATTTCAATGTTGGTTTGTGATTTAATTTTTAAAATTTTGTCAATTATTTCATCTGATAAATTCTTAGTAAGATAAACTTTTTTTACATTATATTTTTCAATTATATTGTCTATTTCTGAAAAATGATAAATTTTGATATAATTAATTTGTCTGTCTATATATTTTCTATCATCCTCAACAAAAGCAATTACTTTTTCATTTTCTTTAGATTGCCTAATATTTTCTGCAAGTAAGTTACCATTTTTATCGGCACCAAAAACAATTGAATTAGTAATGTTTGAACTCTTAAAACTATATTTAAATTTTTCATTATCTAAGATTAATTTAGCAGTTAATCTAGACAATATAATTAAATTTATTATTAATAATCCATTAATTAAAAGAACAGATCTTGGAAATTCCTGAACATTAAATATTATAATTAACGCACTCCATAAAAAAGCATATAAAAAAGAGGCACTGATTAGATTAACAATAAAATTAATATTATAAAATCTAGTAATATTATTATATAAACCAAATTTATAAAAAATTGGCAACCCTATCAAAGGGGATATAAAAAAAACTACATACAGTTTTATTTCATATGGTATAAATATTTTACCCAATCTTAAACTAAATGATAAAAAAAGAGATAATATTATTAATAAAGTATCAATTAGAATTAAAAATACTAATTTTTGACTATTAGTTAAATTTACAAGAGAAAAAAGGATATTTTTAGCCATATTTAAAATGTATCGATATACTACAAATTTAGTGAGAAATACCCTTTTTTAGAAAAAGTTTAAAAATGGTAAGTAACAGAATTTTTATATCAAAAAATAAAGATTTATTGGAAATATAGTAAGCCTCTAAATTAACTTTTTCTTGAATTGTTAACTCATCCCTACCATTAATTTGTGCCCAACCAGTTAAACCAGGTCGAATATTATTTATTTTATATTTATCCCTCAAATCAATCAAATCATATTGATTGTATAAAGCAGGTCTTGGCCCAACCAAGCTCATGTCACCTTTTATAATTGAAAAAAATTGAGGAATTTCATCTAAACTTAATTTTCTCAGTAATTTACCTATTCTAGTAAGATGCGTTTCAGGCTTGACTAATAAATGAGTAGCTACAATAGGAGTGTCAATCTTCATTGTTCGAAATTTAGGCATCAGAAAAATTTTTTTATTTTTTCCAACTCTTTTTGACCAAAATAATATTGGTCCATTAAATGAAAAAAAAATTATAGATGAAATTATCAAAAAAATTATTATTATTAATGGGAAAAAAATAATTATCAAAAACAAATCGGTTTTTCTATTCATTAAAAATAGACTCCAAGGTTTGATCTAAAACTTCTTTTGGTTCCCAATCTACTATTTTTTTAGTGTATTCAATATCTATCTCTTGTGAACAAAAGAGTTTTTGATAATATTTATTTAAATAAAACAAATTGCAAAAAACGTAAATTATAAATTTGTTTAAATAAAAATTATAAAATTTAATCTTAGAAAAATATGATATTTTATTAAACAAATCAGATGTGGAAATAGAATAACCATCGCTGACAAGAAAAATATCCTTTTTACCTTTATAATTAAATACTAACTGTTGTAAAAATGTATTTAAATTTTTGATACTTAAAAAACTTCTCTTATTATTAATATTTTTAAATGGTAGAGGTATTTTTAATTTTAATATTTTTAAAAATAGATCGATATTTCCTTTTACATTAGGTCCTAAAATTAATGGCGGCCTTACTATATAAACTATAGTCTCATTATTATTGCTATTTGCAAATATATATTGTTCAGCCAAATATTTTGTCTTTGCATAATTATCAAATGGATTAGGCTTATCATTATGTTTAAATGGCTTATTATTTTTAGAGATCTCACCATTAACTTTGATAGTACTGAGATATATAAATTTTTTAACATTAATTGATACAGCAAAATCATAAATTTTTTTAGTTAGTAAATAATTTGACTCATAATATTCCTTATAGCTAAATTTTGAGTGTGCCTTGCCAGCTAAATGAATTATGCAATCTATATTATTTGGAAGAGTTTCTTTTATATTAATTAAATTTAAATTTTCTATATTGATATAATGAATAGCATTTGAGTTATGTAGATTAATACTATTCTTTGTAATCACAAATATATTCAAATCATTTTCTCTAGACAGATGTTTTACTAGGTTAGAGCCTACAAAACCATTTCCACCAGTTATCAAGATATTTTTAATTTTCATATAATTTGATATGCTTAAGTATTACATCATCTAAAGAATATTCTTCCTCAGCTATTTTTCTACTATTTTGACCCATAATATTAATTTCATTAATATTATTTATAAAAAATAAAATAGCTTTTTTTAAACTTTCAGATGATCTAGGTTTAATTAATTTTCCATTAAAATTATCAATTACACAATCTCTACAACCAGGTACATTTGTAGTTATAATTGCTCTACCTATAGCAGAAGCCTCAAGTAGTATTTTCGGCATTCCTTCTCTGTAGGAAGGCAGAATAATAACATCAGAATTTTTTATACTTTCTTTTATATCATCCTTAAAACCTAAATAAAAATTATTATTAAGTTTTGACCAATTAATTACCTCTTTTTCTTTAAGAGAAGTTGGATTATTAAAATCATAATCTCCAATTAAATTAAAAATGATTTTTTTGTTATTTTTTGTTTTGATATTATTTAATGATTTTGTAGCTTCAAAAAATTCAATAATTCCTTTATCTCTTAAAATTCTTGAAATCAATGTGAATACAATAGTATTTTTTGATTTTATTGAAGAATAATTGAATTGCTCTAAATCAACTCCTGAACCTTTAATAATTAAAAATGGATATTTATCAAATTTAATTTTTTGATTTATAAAATTTAAGTCGTCTTTATTTTGATATATTACTTTAACATTATCTAATAAAAATAATTTTTGTAATAGAAAATAAAAAATTTTATTAAAAAAGAATGTGAAAATATTTTTATTTATTGCAAAATAACCTAAACCTGAAAATGATATAAATATTTTAAAAGATGATAAAAAATTTCTATTTATTGAAGCTAGTAAAATAGGAACAATTGAAATAAAATGAATATGACTTGGATTTATTTTATTTACTACTTTTTTAAATCTAAATATATCTTTAATAAAATTTAAAGGATTTTTTTTAATATTTAAAAACCCAAAATCATAAATTTTTAAAAAATTTTTTTCTTCTTTTGGTATTTCAATATCAATTTTACATATTAAATTAACATCGTATCCTAATTTATATAATTTTTTTGCAATCGAAATTCTGTGCGATTTAAAAAACTTATAAGAATTTACAACAAATAGAATTTTTTTTTTTTTGTCATAAAGTCCTACATATAAATTTTAAACTTTTATCTTGAATATATTTTCTATAAAAATTTCCTTTAAGATCAAATAGCACACCAGAGTTTTTAATCATTTGTTTAAAATTATATTTTTTAGAATTAAAAAAAATATCATGGGGAGAAGAAATAATTACAATATCAGCTTTTTTTTGATATACTATTCGATGCTCAGTTAATTTTTTTTTATAAATTTCAATTACCTCTTCTTTATTTGCCAAAGGATCATATATTTCAATTGTATTTTTCTTTTTATCCAAATATTTAATAAGCTCAAAGATTTTTGAGTTTCTTATATCTGTACAATTTTCTTTAAAGGTGACTCCAAAAAATTTAATTGTTAATTTATTTTTAAAATTTATTAATTTTTTTAACTCCTCAAGTACAAATTTCGACATATTATCATTAATATTTCTTCCTGCTAAAATCAAACTAGGATTATAACCTGTTTTTTTTGACTTATAGGTAAGATAATATGGATCTACTCCAATGCAATGACCTCCTACTAAACCTGGAGAGAAAAAATTAAAATTCCATTTTGTCTTTGCTGCTTGCAGAACATTATAAGTATTAATACCCATTTTACTAAAAATGATTGCAAGTTCATTTATAAGTGCAATATTTAAATCTCTTTGTGTGTTTTCAATAATTTTTGCTGCCTCAGCTACTTTAATTTGATCACATTTATGCACTTTGCATTTGATAACAGAGGAATATAAATCGTACACTTTATTTAATGTTTTTTTATCATTAGATGAAACTATCTTTTCAATATTACTAAAATTTCTTCTGTTATCATTTGGATTTATTCTTTCTGGACTATAAGCTACATTAAAATCTTTTATGTTTTTTAATCTTGAATATTTTTCCAAGATAGGAATGCATATTTCTTCTGTCAATCCAGGATAAACTGTTGATTCATAAATTATTATAGAATTTTTTTTTAATACCTGACCGACAATTTTTGAAGCATTTCTAATACTCCTTAAATCAGGATTATTATTATCAAATATAGGCGTAGGGACTGTTACAATATAATAGTCATAATTTTTTATATCAACTGTTTTACTTGTATAAATTATTCCTGAATTTAATAATGATCTTTTTTTTATTTCATTATTTATATCATTGCCTTTAGAAAGATCTAAAATTCTTTTTGGATTAGTATCAAAGCCTATACATTTGTGTTTTTTTGAAAAATAATAAGCTACCTGAAGTCCAACATATCCTAAGCCTATAACACAAATTTTTTTATTTTTCATTTTTGCAAATTAAATGTTTATGTTTTAAAAATATCGATTAAGTAAATCCTATGAATTTCCATTATATATCTAAATGCAGAATTTGTGAAAAAAATAATTTCATTAAATATTTAAACTTAGGTAGCCAACCAGCTTCTAATTCATTTTTAAAAAAAATCACAGAAAAAGAGAATAAATACCCTTTGGAGGTATTACTTTGTAAAAATTGTGGACTCAGCCAATTATCTGTAGTTGTTAGTAGTAAAGAGATTTTCTCTGATTATGATTATCTATCTTCAAACTCAAAACAACTTGTACTTCATTACAAAAAACTTATAGAAAAATTAGTATCAAAATTTAAATTAACAAGTAATGACTTAGTTCTCGATATTGGCTGTAATGATGGAGTATTACTCAACAATTATCCATTAAATATAAATAAAATATATGGATATGAACCCTCAAACGCCTATAAACACATAAAAAATAAAAATATTTCAGTAATAAATAAATTTTTTAGTAAAAAAAATGCTGAATTATTCATAAAAAAAAATACCTCACCCAGAATTGTTACAATTACTAATGTTTTTGCTCATATTGATAATATAAAAGATTTTACTCAAGGGCTGTCTACTATATCCAATAAACAAACCATTATTATTATTGAATTCCCATATCTAATAGATATGATTAAAAAAAAATATTTTGATGTGATTTACCATGAACATCTATCATATTTATCTCTAACCCCACTTATTAAATTATTTAAAATGTTTAATTTAGAAATTTGGGATGCAGAAAAATTGACAATTGGAGCTTCTGGACCGGCACTTAGGATTTATGTCTCCAAAAAAAACAATCATAAAATTAAAACAAAACGTTTAAAAAAATTTGTTAAATATGAGAAAGAATGGGGTATCAATAAAATTAAAAATTATAAAAATTTTTCTATCGAGGTATCACAAATAAAAAAACAATTTATTAAAATTATATCATCTATAAGAAAAAAAAATAAAAAAATAGGATGTTTCACAGCACCAGCTAAAGGTAATACACTCTTAAACTATTTAAATGTTTCTAATAAAACTATAAAATACGTAGCAGAAAATAATGTAAAAAAAATTAATAAATATACACCTGGCACAAAATATAAAATAATTTCAGATAAAGATTTTAATAATAAAAAAATTGATTATGCAATTTTATTATCATGGAATTACAAAAATTTTTTTATTAAAAATTCAAAATTCTTTTTGAAAGGTGGAAAATTTATTATTCCATTTCCAAAACCAAAAATAATTAAAAATGATTGACATAATTATACCAGTATACAATGAAGGTAAAAGCATTGTAAATTTGATAGAGAGAATCAAAGTCATTAATTTGAAAAAAGTTATATCAATTTGCTATGATGATGAAAATGACTCTACGCTTAAACATATTAAAAATTTAGAAAAAATTAGATTAGTAAAAAATAAATCTATTGGACCTACTCAAGCAATACTAGAAGGAATCAGAACTTCAAAATCAGATGTTATCCTTATTTACATGGCTGACGACTTTGATAATATCTTGCTTATAGAAAAAATGTATTACAAAATACTTGAAGGATATGATTTAATAATACCTAGCCGATTTATAAAAGGTGGTGAATTTAACTCATCTAATTATTTAAAAAAAAATATAACTAAAATTGGCTCTTTTTTGATTAATAATATCTCAGGAATACCTGTTAGAGATAGCACTAATGCTTTTAAAATGTTTAAGGTAGATATTTTAAACGACATAAAGCTAAAATCAAAAATAGGATTTACCTTTGCTATTGAACTTACTGTAAAAGCACATTTAAATAAAAATAAAATATTTGAAATTGCATCAAAATGGAATGAATTACCAAATAGAAAAAGTAATTTTAAAATTTTTAAATGGATTCCTTTTTATTTTTATTGGTTTCTTTATGCTTTTATTCATAATAGAATATTAAAAATTTTCATTTTTTTTTACAAATAACTATCATAAGTTATTTTTAAAGAGTCTAAAAAACTGAAACTAGGTTTGTATCCTAATTTTTTTATTTTATTTATATCAGGGCATCTACGTGGAGTACTACCATCAATATTTTTTGTAAAATTTATCTTAATTTTTGGGTTTGAAAGATTGATAATATTCTTTACTAAATCTAAAATTTTAATTTCATCATCATTGCCAATATTATATATATTTTTATTTTGACCTTTTTTAATTAATAATTCTAGAGCATTAATAAAATCATCAATATATATAAATGATCTTGTTTCACTTCCGTTACCTTGAATAAAAATATCATTTTTTTTTAATTTTTTACAGTCAATAATTTTATTTATAATTTCAGGAATTACATGCTCATTACCCATGTCTGGACCAAATACATTATGGGGTCTAAATATAATACTCTTACTAAAATACTTGTATCCAAAATTTAGAAGGTACATTTCACTAATAATTTTAGATGAAGAATATGAATATCTTGGGTTATGTACATCCGGTATAATCATTCTAACATTTTCATCAGTTGGAATTTTTGGAGGCAAATTGTAAACTTCAGAAGTTGAAGCTAAATAAAATTCACTCACATTATTCAAAATACAAGAATCAATAATATTAATTATACCTTTTACTCCAACCTCAATTACATCTCCGGGTTTTTCGTAAAAATTTTTTGTTCCATTAATTGCAGCTAAATGAAAAACTTTATTAATATTTTTAGTACTATTCTTTACCTTGTCAAAATCTCTAATATCACAATCAACAAAGTTTATTTCTTTTTTAAAATTTTTTAATTTTTTTATATTTCCTCTTGAATTATCATCTAATACAGTAACATTATAACCATTATTAAGAAGATTTTTTACTAGATTAAACCCTATAAAGCCTGTACCTCCGGTCACTAAGACATTACTGTTTGTCATTTAAAATTTTTTAGATTTAAAGAAACCCCAAACATCAATAATGTGATAGTTTTTTGGAAATTTTAATTTCTTATAAACATCATGTGGAGCTGCAATTATAATTATCTTACATTTTTTTATAACTTTATCGATTGTGAAAAAATCTTTATTGGTAACAAATGGATCAGTACAAAAAACATTTGAACCCTGAAATTCAAGTATTTTTTTAAGCTTAAATGATAAAGAATCTCTTGTATCATCAATATTTGCTTTAAAAGCCATTCCTAAAATTCCAATATTTTTATTATTTAATTTAAATTTATTTAATAAATTGCTTACAATATAATTTGGGAAACCTTCATTTATATTCATTGCACTATAACCAAGAATATATTGTTGATTAGAGGCAGAATATAATTGCATGGTATCTTTAAGCAAACAAGGTCCAGCACTTAATCCAGCTGAAGGTAATAATTTTGAGCGTTTATATCCATAAGCCATTAAATATCGTATTCTATCAAAATCTACATTAAATTTATTTGATATCATATAAAATTGATTAGAAATTGAAAATTCAATATATCTTGATGAATTATTAAATAATTTAATTAGTTCTGCTTCTTCAAAACTACATTTAATAATTTTAGCAGTAAGAAGGTTAAAGATTTTTTTTGACGCTAAAAAAGATTGTTGACTAGTTGAAGCGATCAATTGAGGTAATACTTTTAATTCTTTGATTGCAAAACCTTGGACTATTCTCTCAGGACAATAAGTAAGATTAAATTTATTTTTTTTATTAAATTTAGATTGAATTACGCTACATGTTCCAGGATAAACTGAACTACGAATAATTACATTTTGTTTATTTCTAAGGTATTTATTTATTTTAGAAAAAAAAAGAAGAAACGAATTAAATTTTGGACTTAGATACTCATCAATAGGTGTGCCAATAGTAATGATAACGTTTTTTGCTTTGCTTATATCTTCAGATGAACTTGAGATTGAAATATTTTTATTTTTAATATTTTTTTTTAAAATTTTTTCTGCACCATATTCTATAAAAGGCATTTTGCCATTTTTAACAATATTTAATCTATTCAAATCAATATCATATAATAAAACTTTTAGCTTTTTATCAGCTAATGATATTCCAAGAGGAAGACCCACACGTCCAACACCTCCAATAATTACAACGTCATAAATAAATTTGCTTTCTTTTAAGGACATAAATAAATTGTATATTTAATAAGGGAATACTATTAGCACAAAGTAGTTATTATCATAAGAATTAATGATAAAATACAATTTTATTTATACAAAGTTGTTAACCATTAAACATATAAAAAAATATTCTAATATATTTAATTTAGCATATATTAATAATATGTGGAATGTAGCTATTATAGGTTGTGGCAAAATTTCTTTTGGAAGGAATATATACAATAATGCATACAGTTTTAATCATTTTGATATAGTAAATAGTCATTTATCTTTCAAAATAACATGTGTTTCAGACTATAGAGATGAAGTATTAGCAAAATTAAATAAATACAAAGAAATAAAAAAATACAAAAATTATAAAAATTTACTTAAATTTAATAAAATAGATTTAGTTATAATAGCAACTAACAGTGAAAATCATTTAAATATTATAAAAGAAGTCAATAAAAAAAAAATTAAAACAGCTCTTGTTGAAAAACCATTATCAAATAATATTAGAGAACTTAGTAGTTTAGTAAGTTTAAAATCCGAAATCAAAACAAAAATTATTGTAAATTATCAAAGAAGATTTAGTAATTTCTTTAAAAAAAATAAAAAAAATATTACTAAAAAATCAATAATCAAAATAAAAGTAAATTATTCAAGAGGATTATTTAACAATGGTAGTCATTTTATAGATTTATTTATTTGGTATTTTGGTTTACCTTTAAAAATTATTAAAAAGAAAAAAATTTTACAAATAAAAAATGACTTTATTTGTAATTTTATTTTAGATTACAATGGTTTTAAAATACAATTTAATGGGAATAATAAAAAAAAATTTGGGAATAGTTTTTCTATAGCACTTAAAAAGAGATTAATTATTTACGAAAAAAATTTAATAAAAATATATAAGAAAAATTTAAAAAACGGAAAAAAAATTTTGGTAGAAAAATATGATGACTCAGATAATATCATAGAGGTATACAATTATTTAAATTTACTTCTTAAAAATAATGTAGCTTTAAAATCTAGTATTAATGATAGTATTAAAATTCATAAAGTAGTAAAAGCCTTAATATGAAATTAAAACTAAAAAAATACAACACAATTTCAAATAGAGAGATTTCATCTGTTGTAGAGGTAATGCAAAGTGGCTCATTATCACCTTTTGTTGCAGATTTTAGAGATAGTAAAAATGACCTAAGTTTTTATGGAGGAAAAAATGTTAAGCAATTTGAAAAAGCTATAACAAAAAAATTTGGAATTAAATATGCAATTTCTGTTAACTCTTGGACTTCTGGATTAATTGCAGCAGTGGGCGCATTAGACATAGAGCCTGGTGATGAAATAATAACGAGTCCTTTTACCATGTCTGCTACAGCTGCATGCATTCTGCATTGGTCAGCTATTCCAATCTTTGCTGATATAGACCCAATATCATTTAATTTAGATATAAAATCAGTTGAAAGCAAAATTAACAAAAAAACTAAAGCAATTATTATTCCTGAAATTTTTGGCAACCCGGTAAATGCAAATGCATTTATTAAACTTAAAAGAAAATATAATATTAAATTAATATCTGATACTGCACAGGCTATTACTGCCAAATACAATGGCAAATATAGTGGGACTACTTTTGATATTGGGGGTTTTAGCCTAAATTATAATAAACATATTCAAACTGGAGAAGGCGGGATTGTAATAACAAACAATAAATATTATGCAAAAAAAATACAACTAATCAGGAATCATGCTGAAGTAGTAGTTAAAAAAATGAAAATAAATAATTATAATAATTTAATTGGCTTTAATTTTAGACTAGGTGAAATAGAGGCTGCAATAGGAATTCAACAATTAAAAAAAATTGAAAATATCATCAACTTCCATCGCAAAAATGCACAAATGTTAATCAATGGATTAAAAGATTTAAGGGGTTTGCAATTGCCGTATGAAATTAAAGGAACTAAACATGTTTATTATTATTTCGCTATGCTATATGATGAAAAAGAAACAAAAGTTAAAAAAAATTTAATTGTAAAAAAACTAAAAGAAAAAAACATACCAGTTCTTGACAAATATCAAAATATAAATCTATTACCAACCTTTTCAAAAAAAATAGCATTCGGAAAAAAATCTTTTCCTTGGTCAATTGATAGTAAATATAAATATTTTAAATATGGAAAAAATGATTTACCAATAACTAAAGATGTAAATAAAAAAATTTTAGCTTTACCAATGTGCAAATATCTTTTTGAAAAAAAAGACATTGAAACTATAATTGATAATTTTAAAAAAATATGGAAATATTTTAATATAACCTAATATTAATGATAGTATTTGGAACGAGTAATATAGGTCCCTTAAAGTATCTATTGTCTTTTGATAAAAATATAACAAAAAAAGTATTTTGGATTGCAAACAAAAACACAAAAAAATTTTTAAAAGATAGAAAAATAATTAAGCTCAAAGATCTTAAGTCTTTAAAAA
>MDSZ01209575.1_pt1 | contig 19089 bp, 17 predicted proteins | sample 811201 | NCBI WGS metagenome assembly MDSZ01 (sample SAMN05326647, study PRJNA326480) | marine metagenome | isolation source: seawater | place: Indian Ocean: North | collected 2010
AGCTATATTTCTTTTGTAGCTTTCACCATAATTACCAACTTGCTTAATAATTCTTAAGCTCCAGTCATTATCAAGACCAAACGCAGCACCCAATTCCCCTTCAGCACCAACTAATCTTTTAATTGCTGGGTTATCTGAAGTTTTCATTGAATCTGCATTAGCTGAAGTAATACCATACTCCTCTGCTTCAATCATGGTATTTAAAGACCATCTTACAATGTCTTCCCAAACAGAATCACCTTGTCTGACAACAGGACCTAATGGCTCTTTTGAAACAGTCTCAGGTAATACTATATGCTCGTCTGGATTTGACATTTTTGTTCTTTGTGCAGCTAATCCTGATTTATCAGTCGTGTAAGTATCACATCTACCTGCATCATATGCGGCTACAACCTCGTCAGCTTTTTCAAAAGCAACTGGTTCATAAGAAATTCCTTTAGAATTAAAGAAGTCTCTCATATTAAGTTCGGTTGTTGTACCAATATTAGTACAAGCTGAAATACCATCTTTAAATTGACTTGTTGATGTTATTCCAGAACTTTTTCTAACCATGAAACCTTGTCCATCATAAAAGTTAACACCAACAAAAGTTAAACCTATGTCAGCATCTCTAGAGAGCGTCCAAGTTGTGTTTCTTGATAAGATGTCAATTTCGCCCGAAGTTAAAGCTGTAAATCGTTCCTTAGCACTTAATGGTGTGAATTTAACTTTATTCGCATCACCTAGCACTGCAGCGGCTACTGCCCTACAAACGTCAACATCTATCCCAGTCCAGTTTCCAGATGCATCAGCATTAGAAAAACCTGGAAGACCTTGTGAAACTCCACATCTCACAAAACCTTTTTTCTGAGTATTTTTTAATGTTTTTGACTTTTTCGCAGCCATAGTTTCAGTCGTAAATGCAAATAAGACAGCTACCATTGCTACAAAAGAAGTTAATTGTTTTATTAATTTGAACATTATTATTCCTCTTTTTGTTCGTTTATTTGTTAACAAATATTCAAAAATAGTTTTTGAATAACATTAGTAAACCAGAAAGTTTGATCATCATCAATAATAAAAAAATGCATATTTAATGTGTGTATTTGTGGCGCGCCCTGAAGGATTCGAACCTCCGACCCACGGTTTAGAAAACCGTTGCTCTATCCAGCTGAGCTAAGGGCGCATTATTTTTATTTATATTACTAAATTAACCTTTGAAAAGATATTTTTTAAATAAAATTATAATTGTTAAAAATTCAACTCTACCGATTATCATAAAAATTAAAATAATCAGCTTTGAAAAAAAGGAATTTTCTTGAAAATCAAAATTTTCAAGCCCAAATAAAGAAGAATTAACTGTGTTCATTATCGATAAAATTCCTAATTTTAAAGCTTCTATAAAGTTTATACCAGAAAAAGTTAATAATGTGGTTATTAAGGATAATGATAAAATGAAAATTATTATAGTAAGAAAATATTTATTAATTACATCATAATTTATCTGTGTTTGATCAAACTTAACTTTACTTAACAATATTTGTTTTGGTTTTGTATGGGATAATAAATTATTTATGGAAAATCTGAAAAGAGTAAATATTTTAAAAAATCTTATTCCTGAGCTGGTAGAAAAAAAGGAACCACCAATAATAACTAAAATTAAAAATATAAAACTTAAATTATAATTATTATTATCTGAAAAATAAAATCCTATATTAGATACAGACGAAGTAATTGACAAAAAAATATAAGAAAAATTATTTTTACTAAAAAAAATAAATAATATAAATGATATTGTTATTAAGTATATCAATAAATAAAAATCTTCTGTAAAATAATTTAAAAATTTAAGCCTATGGAATATTAAATTATATATTAAGAAAATACTAAAAAAAGATAATAGTAACAATGAGGAAAAAATAATGATTTTAAAATCATTGTTTAACAATGCATCAATCTCATTGACCGACTTAAAGCCGCCAGAAGCTATGATTGACATAGAAAAATTTAATGCATCAAAATTTCTAAAATTAATAAATTTCAAAATTAAGAAAATGAATATTGTTAATAAAATATATATAAAAAAAACTTTCAGTGATTGTTTTAAATACTCAGCTTCGTTAAATGACAAAAAATTTGTTAATGATTTTTTTAAATTATTATCTAAAATATTTATTAATAATATAATTGAAAAAAGAAAATATAAACCACCAATCCATTGTGACGTTGATCTCCAAATAATTAAGCTGGGATCTAAGTATTTAATATCACCAAATATAGAGAACCCAGTTGAAGTAAAGCCTGAAATTGACTCAAACAAACTATCAAAAAAAGAGACATTATATATGCTAAAATAATAAGGTAATGCTATTATAACAGGAAATATTAAATATCCAGAAATTACCACAAGAATTCTGTTATATACAGAAAGTTTAAAGTTTTTTAATTTAAATAAAATTAGAAATATTCCTCCAGAAAAAGAAATTATTAACGATGGTATATAGCTGTTAACATTTAAATAAAAATTAAAGTAATAAGAGTAAATTATATTAAGAAAAGATAAAAAAGATATTAGAATAAGAAAACTTCCAAGAAAAAGATAACTGTAACGCGACATTTATTAAATTGAACTAATTCTAAACATATCCTCAACAAGCGGGATCTGATCACTTTTAGATAAAAAAACAACTGTATCGCCCTTTTCGAATTTAGAATTTGATCTTGGTATTAATACCTTGTCTTTTCTCAAAATTGCACCAATTCTTATTTCTTCTGGTAAATTTGAGTTCTTTAATTCCTTATTTATTAATTCTGATGTCTCGATGATATCAGCTTCGATAACCTCATATTCACCATTTAAAATAGTATAGGCTGTTTCAATTGTACCTTTGTGAACATGTTTTAAAATCGATGAAACGGTATCCATTCTTGGATCAATTAAGTCATCTATCTTTAAAGAGGATTGCAGTAAAGAATAATTAGGTTTATTTATTAAGGACATAGTTCTTTTATTTTGAGTAAATTTTTCAACTAAAACACTCACCATTAAATTATCTTCGTCATCATTAGTTAAAGCTATTACCGTTTCTACCTCATTTAAATTTGCTTCTTCTAGAATGCCTTCATCAAGACCATTTCCATTTATTATTATCGTATTATTTAGTTCATTTGCGATAAATTCAGCTCTTTCCTTGTCTTTTTCAATAATTTTTATTCTCATATCTTCAAATGAATTTTCTAGATTTTTTGCTAAGTTAAATCCAATATTTCCACCACCTATAATTAATATTTTGTTTGATATTTTTTCCTCATGACCGAATGCTTTTAAAGTTTCCTGCATCTGTGAGGCATTTATAATAACGTAAGCTTTATCATTTGCCTCCATCACATCATTTTTTTTAAGGAAAATAAATTTTTCCTCTCTAATAACACCTAAAATATTTGCATTTAAATTTGGATATTTTTTAGTTATCTCATTTAATTTAGTTTTTAAAAGTGGACAATTTTTAGTAATTAAAATTTCTAGCAACCTAATTTTATTTTCCGCAAATGGAATATTATCTAACGCTCCTGGGGCTTCAAGTTTTCTTTGCACTGATCTAGCGATTTCCATCTCTGGTGATATTATGAAATCTATTGGTAGATTATCTTTATCAAATAGAAAGGAATATTTTGGATCTAAGTATTCTTGTGATCTTACTCTTGCAATTTTTTTTGGTACTTTGAATATTGAATAGGCTATTTGACAAATTAGCATATTAATTTCATCGTTTCTAGTTACAGCAATGATCATATCGGCATCCTTGGTATTTGCTTTTTCCAAAACACTAGGCGATGTTGCTTTTCCAACTATTGCCTTAACGTCTAATGTTTCATTTATCTTTTGTATGTCATCACTAGATTGATCAATTACAGTTATAGAGTGATTTTGCTGAGTAAGGTTTTTTGTTATTGTATATCCAACCCTACCAGCACCACAAATAATTATATTCATTAATTTATATCTTTAACTCCTAAAATTTTTAATTTTCTATGTAATGCTGATCTTTCCATACCTACAAATTTAGCGGTTTTTGATATATTTCCTCCAAATTTTCTTAATTGTGTTGTTAAATATTCTTTTTCAAAATTTTCGCGAGCTTCTCTTAATGGTACAGATAAGTTTTCTGTTATTGAGAAATTGTCCTCTGATGACCTGGACAAGGACTCCTTAATTATTTCTAAAATTTTTTCATTGTCATTATTAGAATCTAATATTGCTATCCTTTCAATTAAATTTCTTAACTCCCTAACATTTCCAGGCCAATTATAATTTAACAAGTAGTTGTTGTCTGATATTGAGAATTCTTTTCTATTATAATTTTTGCAAATCTCTTTTATAAAATATTCAACAATAAGTGGTATATCCTCTAACCTCTTATTTAGTGGATCTATATGAATATTAAAAACATTTAGTCGGTGAAATAAGTCTTCTCTAAAATTTCCATTTTTAATTTCTTTTTTTATATCTTTACTTGTTGAACATAAAATTCTTACATCTACTTTGATATCATGATTTCCATTAATTCTTTTAAATTTTTGATCAATGACAATACGTAAAATTTTAGATTGTGTTTCAAGTGGTATCTCTGTAACTTCATCGATTAATAAAAATCCTCCTGAGGCTTTTTCTAATGCTCCGTATGATATAGATCCATCTAATTTTTCCTCTCCAAATAATTCTTCTTCATATTTTTTAACATCTAACAAAGCACCATTCAGTACAACAAAAGGAGAATTAGATCTATTAGATTTATTATGTATTTTTCTTGCTATCAATTCCTTGCCTGATCCTGTTGGTCCTGAAATGAAAATTCTACTGTCAGAAAGTGCTAATTTATTTATCTGATCCTTAATTGATATAATGTTTTGACTTGATCCAATTAAATCAAAAGAGTGAAAAAGTTTAGATTTTAAATTTTTATTTTCATTTTTCAATTTTACATTTTCAACAGCTCTTTTAACAAAATTCACTAATCTATTTTTGTCAAAAGGTTTTTGAATAAATTCAAATGCCCCAGATTTTAGAGATTTTATAGCCATTTCAATATTAGCATGACCTGAAATGATAATAACTGGTATATCATTATTTTTTGTTTTAATATGATTAAGTAGCTCAATCCCATCATTGTCACTTTTATCTAGCTTTACATCAATGATTGCTACATCCGGTAGCTTTTTATCAATTTCTTTAAGCGCCTGATTATAATTAGCTGCAAGTCTGGTTTTGTAACCAGTTTCTACTAAAATTTCTTCTAAAATTAATCTTATCTCAGAATTATCGTCAATTATAAGTATTTCAGTTGACATATTTATTAAATTGTAATTTTACCTCTGCACCTTCTGACATGTTAGATAAATAAAGTTTTCCATTATGATCTGCTATGATTTTATTAACAATCGATAATCCTAATCCTGATCCATTTTTTTTTGTTGTATAGTAAGGTTTAATTAAATCATTGCTTTTATCGTTTGAAAAGCCTGTGCCATTATCTTTAATATAAACGTTTATATATTCATTTATGCTCTCGATTTCTACATTAATTATTCCTTTAAAATCAACGATTTTTTCTCTTTTCTCCTTTATGCTCTCGATTGCATTTTTAATTAAATTAAAAATAGCTCTATTTATTTGCTCTAAATCAAAATCAAAAATTATTTCCTTTTTATATTGATTTAAAAAATTGATATTTGTATCTTTATCAACCTTACTTAACAATTTAATATTGTTTAAGATAATCTGACTAATATTATTTTTTTTAAGTAGTGGTTTAGGCATTCTAGCAAAATCAGAAAATTCATTGACTAAATTTTCGATTTGTTTGATTTGATTATTTATAATATTCAAATTAGTTTCAAATTTATCTTTATTATTAGCTTCAACATCTTTTAAATATTTCGATCTTAGGTTATCTATTATTAACTGTATTGGTGTTAAAGGATTTTTAATTTCATGAGCTAGTTTACGAGCAACACTATTCCATGCTTCATGCCTTTCTGATATTAATAATTTTTCTTGTTGATTTTTAAGCTTATCAATCATCGCGTTAAAATTATTATTTAACAATTCTATCTCACGATCTGATTTAATTTCAGGAACTTTTATGTCTAGATTTCCCTTTCCAATTTCACTTGATGCAGATATTAAATTATTAATTGAGATAAAAAATCTAGAAGAAAATCTTATAGCGATCGTTATAGATAAAAATAAAAGTAATGTGACGATAATTATGTAAATAAGTGCAAAAGAAAACTTTATTCCTAAACTTTTATCATCTACCGTATAATAAAAATTTACTGCCTCCTCGGATTCTCTTAAATATTTAGATATGCCCTTATCTAAAAATTTTACAACATATAAAAATTTATTATCATAATTCTGCAATTTAATAACAGCTGCAGATTTATTTTCAAATGCATTGATAATTTTTAAGGGTCTATCATCATTTAAAACCATTTTTAAAGCTTTGTCCTCGATTGGAAGATATCCAGAAACACTTGACGATATAAATAATTTTTTTTTATTATCTATTATGTGTATTTGATCTAGACCCCTTACAAGTCTTTGATTATTTAAAAAAATTTGAAAGTTTTTTTTATTTTTTAAATATTCTATATTTTTATCAATATCATATGCGACTAATAATATATCTGAAGCAACTTTATTTCTTTTTTCATTAACGTATTTTTTGGCAATTTCATAAGAATTATTTACAGCATTGGTAATCTTATTGTCGAAGTATTTTTCTAAAGCAAATGAAAATAAGAATAATGAAAAAATTGAGATTAAAATTGAGGGTATTAAAGTGAACAAAGAAAAAAATATAATATATTTTCTATTTGATATAGATCCTCTTACATTAATATTTTGTTTTAAATAGGCTTGAGTTTCTTTAAATATGATTAAAAAAAAGAAAAGTAACAATATGATATCAACAATTAAAAGATACTTCAGATTTTGATTTGTTTGATTGATGAAACTTTTATCAATAAATGTTAAAAATGTGATAAAACCTAATATTAATGTAATTAAAAATATTAATATAATAAATAAATTTCTTTTTATGAATGCAATCATAATTTAAAGATATATAAAAAAATAAATAAATTTACAGATGAATAATTACTTTATATTGCTAGCTGCTGGTAAGGGAAAACGATTTAATGAGAGAATACCAAAACAATTCACTATGTATAAAGGAAAAATGATGTTCGAGCACTCTATTAACAAGGCTATAAAGAGTGGTCTATTTAAAAAAATTATAATGGTAATAAGTAACAGCCAAAAAATCTATTTACAGGGTTTTAAAAACAAAAAAGTAATAATAATTAATGGTGGGAAAGAAAGATTTAATTCATCATTTAATGGGCTAAAATATATTAGAAAGTTTAATCCTCAAAATGTTTTTATTCATGATGCGGCTCGACCAAATTTTAGAGTAAGTTTGCTTCGTAAAATTAAAAATAACTTAAAAAATTTTGATGGTGTAGTCCCTTACAACAAACCAATTAATTCTATAAAGTTAAAAAATAAAAATAAAATATATAATTTAAATAGAGAGAGTATTTACGAAACACAAACGCCACAATGTTTTAATTTTGATTTAATTTACAATTTATCAAAAATAAATAAAAAAAAAATAACAGACGAATGCTCTTTATTAATTGACAAAGGATATAAATTAAAATTTATCAAGGGTGAATTGCTTAATAACAAAATTACTTATAAAGATAATTTAAATAAAATTTTTTATGGTATTGGATGGGATGTACATAGACTTGTACCTAAGAGAAAACTATATTTAGGAGGAATAAAGATAGCCTCTAAATATGGTACATTGGGTCACTCAGATGGTGATCCAGTTTTACATTCTGTTACTGACTCGATCCTTGGTGCGTGTGGTTTGAATGATATAGGTAATAAGTTTTCTGATAAAAGTGTTTTTTTTAAAAATATTAGATCAACAATTCTTTTAAAAAGAGTAATTAATGAAATTAAGGAAAAGAATTATGTAATTAATAACATAGATATAAATATAATTGCTCAAAAGCCTAAAATTCAAAAATACAAAAATAGAATGATAAATATTATTTCAAAAATATGTGAAATAAATAAAAAAAAAAATAAATATTAAAGGAAAAACAACTGAAAAATTAGGAGTAATTGGAAAAGAATTAGCAATAGCATGTGAGGTTATAACTTCCGTATATAAGAATGATTAATACAATAAATATATTATTTGTAACCATGTTTGGAATTGGTAAAATTTCAAAAATACCAGGTAGCATCGCATCTCTAGTGACTGTAATTATACTTTTTTTTTTAATTCATTTTTTAAATATTTCAGTAAATTTAATATTATTCTTTATAATTATTGTATTTTTAGTTGCACTTTTATCTATTAAATTTTATATCAAAGATAATCAAAATAAAGATCCAAAAGAAGTTGTGATAGATGAATTTGTAGGTCAATCAATACCAATTTGCCTCTATGAGATTGCGCATGGAAAAAATAATGAAATAAATGAAACTCTTACTTTTTATTTTATAATGTTTATACTTTTTAGAATTTTTGACATCGCTAAACCATATCCAGTGAGTTATTATGATAAAAATTTCAAAAATAGCTTTGGTGTAATGATGGACGATGTTTGTGCAGGTTTATATGTTGTTGCAATATTAGTTTTTTATATGATTGTCACGACATGAAAAATTTATCTTTAAAAATTGTAAACAAATTAATTAAACAAAAACTTACAATTTCATTTGCAGAATCGTGTACTGGAGGTCTATTATCAAGTGTAATTACCTCTGTAAGTGGATCTTCTAAAATTTTTAAATTTGGCTTAGTAACATATTCAAATGATGCTAAAATAAAATTACTAAACATTAAAAAGAATACTATCGCCAAATACGGTGCTGTTAGTCATGAAACTTGTTTATCAATGGTTAAAAATTTGAATAAAATAAGTAAAACTAATATTTCAATTTCTATTACTGGAATAGCAGGTCCTAACGGAGGGTCAAAAAAAAAACCTGTTGGATTAGTCTATATAGGCATTAAAAAAGGCAGTAAAATTATTGTAAATCAAAGCTTATTTAAAAATAAAAATAGAAATTCAATTCAAAGAGCTACTGTGAGAAAATCTTTAAATTTAATAAATGATTTAATTTAAGTTATTTATTGATTAAAGATTTTCAGCTCTTTTTTGGAAAGCATCCGCAATTTTTTCAAGCCCATATTGAAACGATTTAGTCATTAAAATATTTAAAAACCTATTTTTTATTTCAAAATCTATATCAAAATACACTTCAGTCATATTTTTTTTTTCAACAAATCTCCAATTATTTTCCATATAATTTAATGGACCATCAATATTTACTACATATAGATGATCATTAGCTTTATTAAATCTTACGTCACTTTTAAATGTGTCTTTGAATGGCCCCTTTCCAATTGTCAAATCAGCAACAATATTTATTATTTTACCGTCATCTTTCCTCTCATATACTTTAGAATTTTCGCAAAAAGGTATAAATTCAGGATATTTTTCAATATCTAAAACAAAATCTACAAGTTTATCTTTACTATTATTAATTAATCTTTTCACTGAAGCTTTTGGCATTAGCAGTTAATAATTTTTTTTGTTTAAGTCTTAAAAAGTCATCATCAGCGTGATAAGAAGACCTTGTTAAAGGTGTGGAAGATACAAGTAAAAAACCTTTGGATAAAGCTATATCTTTTAATTCGTCAAATTCCTCTGGTAAATAATATCTATAAAGTGGAAAATGTTTAACTGAAGGTTGAAGATATTGACCTATAGTTAAAAAATCGACATTAACTGATCTTAAATCATCCATGACTTGTATTATTTCATCTTTTGCCTCTCCAAAACCAACCATTAAACCTGATTTTGTAAATATTTCATTATCTATCTCTTTAACTTTTTTTAAAAGTTCTAACGATCCAAAATATCTGGATCCTGGTCTAACTTTTCTATACAAACTGGGCACGGTTTCTATGTTATGATTAAAAACATCTGGTTTAGCTTTTATTACCTGCTTATATGCATCTCCTTTTCTTAAAAAATCTGGGGTCAGTATTTCAATTGTCGTATTAGCATTATTTTTTTTTGTTACTTCAATAACTTTCCGAAAATGACTAGAACCTCCATCTTCTAAATCATCCCTATTTACAGAGGTAATCACTACATGTTTCAAATTTAATTTTTTGATTGCATTAGAAATTTTTATTGGTTCAAAAGGATCTAAATTTTTTGGCTTACCTGTTATTACGTCACAAAATGCACAGGCTCTTGTGCATGTATCACCCATTATTAAAAAAGTTGCATGCTTTTTGCTCCAACATTCTGTAATATTTGGACAGTTAGCTTCTTGACATACAGTTTTTAGATTATTTTCATTTACAATAGTTTTAGTAGTAAAAAACTCCTTAGAATTAGTTATCTTTGATCTAATCCATGATGGTTTTTTTTTTATGGGGCTAATAGGCTTATTTACTTTTTCAGGGTGTCTAATTTTCATATTGATTAATCATATAAATGGTCTCACCTTTTTTTCCAAAGATAAATTTGTCTCGTATTAAAGTTTCTATATAATCTAAGTCTAAATTAGTGGTCAATAAAGAATTTTTTAGTTTAAAATCTTCAATTTTATTAACTATTTCAACTTCTTTATATTTAAGAAACTCTAACTTATTCTCTTTTTTTATTTGGGAAATAAGACCTCTATCACCATCAAGTAAATTAAATGCAAAGTAAATTATTGCTAAAGAAATTAATAATATCACTGAATTTTCTTTTATTTTATTTAACATTTAATTTATTCATATTGTTTTTAATTTTAATATCCTCAGCTATTCTTAATAGTTGATTATATTTAGATACACGTTCTGATCTACACAATGAACCAGTTTTAATTTGATTTGAATTTGTTCCTACAGCTAAATCAGCTATGAAAGTATCTTCACTTTCACCAGATCTATGTGAAATAATAGTATTAAAACCTATTAATTGTGCAAATTTAATTACCTCTAAAGTTTCTGTGACGGTTCCAATTTGATTCAATTTTATCAAAATCGCGTTTGAGGATTGATTTAAAAAGCCAATTTTAAGTCTTTCTAGGTTCGTTACATATAAATCATCTCCAACAATTTGCGTCTTTAATTGATTTAATTTCATCAATTTATTCCATGACAACCAATCATTTTCAGCAAACGGATCCTCTATTGACTTGATCTTATATCTTTTAATCAATTCTAAATATTTAATAATCGTATTATCTACAGAAATAAATTTTTTAGAATGAACAGAATATTTTTTTTTATAATACAATTCGTTAGCAGCAACATCTAAACAAATCGAGATATCCTTACCGTTGACTAAATTTGACATTTTTATAGATTTAATTATTAATTTAAGTGCTTTTTCATTATCACTTATCATAGGTGCAAAACCACCCTCATCTCCAACTGAAGTCGACAAATTATTTTGTTTCAGTAATTTTTTTAAATTGTTTATTACAATAAAACACATTCTAATTGCTTCTGAGAATGACTTTGCACTATCAGGTCTAATCATAAACTCTTGAATTCTCAGCCCATTGTTTGCATGGGCACCACCATTTATAATATTCATTAGGGGATATGGTAATTGGAAATTTTTACTTATAAAAAAAGTTTTATAAAGAGGTTTATTGCTTATCTTAGCAGATAATTTTTTAACTGCCATTGAGACAGCTAAAATAGTATTTGCCCCAAGTTTTTTTTTTTGCTTTGTACCATCAAGTCTAATTAAAATATTATCTATTTTAATTTGATCATGAACATTTAAATTTTTTAATTTTTTTGAAATTAAATGATTAATAATTTGGACAGGTTTAATGACACTTTTGCCCAAGTACTTTTTATTATTTTTATCTCTTTTCTCAAATGCTTCGAATGATCCTGTTGAAGCTCCAGATGGACAAATAGCGCTTGCAAAATGTTTACCTGAAAAAATTTCAACTTCTATAGTTGGGTTACCTCTGCTATCAAAAACTTGTCTTCCAATAACTTTTGTTATTTTAGCCATTATCTTTATTAATATTGTCAATCTTTATTAGTTTATTTAGTAAATTCTCTAGTTTATCTAGTGGTAACATGTTTGGTCCATCTGAAGGAGCATTATCTGGGTCTTGGTGTGTTTCTATAAAAATAGCAGCTATACCTACAGCTGTTGCTGCTTTAGAAAGACATTCAATAAACTCTCTTTGTCCTCCACTTTTATTTCCTTTCCCGCCCGGCTGCTGAACTGAATGTGTTGCATCAAAAACAACTGGGTAGCCATCTTGTGCCATTATTTTTAAAGACCTCATATCGGAAACTAAAGTGTTATATCCGAAACTTGCGCCTCTTTCAGTTACTAGAATATTATTATTTCCACTATTTGAAATTTTTTCTGTCACATTACTCATGTCCCATGGGGCCAAGAACTGTCCCTTCTTAACGTTGATAATTTTTTTAGTTTTTGCTGCAGATACCAATAGATCTGTTTGTCTACATAAAAATGCTGGAATTTGAATTATATCTACAACATCAGCTAATATTTCACATTGATCAGAGGTATGAACGTCTGTTAAGAGAGGAATATCAAGTTTATTTCTTAAATTTTCAAATACTTTTAGAGATTTTTCTAAACCAATACCTCTTTTACCTGAAATGCTTGTTCTGTTAGCTTTATCAAATGAAGTTTTGTAAATTAAGTTAACCTTAACCTTATTACAAATTTCTTTTAATTTTCCTGCAATTTGAAAAGCATGATCTTCACTTTCTAATTGGCATGGTCCTGCAATTAGCGATAACTTATGATTATTTGATATTTCAAAATTTTTACATTTAATTACTTTGTTTTTCATTTTTTTATTTTAGCAGATTTAATGAATGAGCAAAATAATGGGTGTGGATATAAAGGTCTAGATTTAAATTCTGGATGAAATTGGACGCCTATAAACCATGGGTGTGATTTTAATTCTATGATTTCTGGTAGCTTATTATCTGGAGAAATACCTGAGAACAACATGCCCTTTTCCTCGAAATTTTTTTTAAGATTAATGTTCACTTCATACCTGTGTCTATGTCTCTCAATTATTAATGAGTTTTTGTAAATTTTTTTTATAAGAGAATTATGTCTTAATTTTGCTTCATATGAACCTAATCTCATAGTGCCTCCTAAATCAGTATTAGATCCTCTAAAAATTTCACCATTTTTACTCCATTCATTTATCAGACCTACGACTGGATAACAATTTTTATCAAATTCAGTTGATCCGGCATTTTTAATTTTTAACACATTTCTAGCAAATTCAATAACTGCCATTTGCATTCCAAAACATATACCAAGAAAAGGTATTTTGTTTTTACGTGCATATTCAATCGCTGTTATTTTTCCTTCTGTACCTCTTTTACCAAAACCACCCGGTATTAAAATTCCAGATATATTTTTAATATTTTTTTTAACTTGATTAGGTGTACATTTATCTGAGTCTATTCTTACTAAATTTACATTCACATTATTTTTTATACCACCATGAGTTAATGCTTCATCAAGTGATTTATAAGCATCCTTAAGATCAACATATTTACCAATAATTCCGATGTCTACTTTCCTTTTTTTGTTCATTATAATTTTGGTGATTTTTTTCCACGGTTCTAAATTAATTTTTTTTTTTGGTTTAATTTTAAAAAAATTTAATACCTGTTTATCTAACTTTTCTTTATAAAAACTAATTGGTGCTTCATAAATTGTTTTTACATCAACTGTTTCTATTACATTCTCAATTGGCACATTACAAAATAAAGATATTTTTTTTCTTTGTTCATGAGTAATTGATCTTTCGCACCTACATATTATTATATCTGGCTGTATACCTAGACCCCTAAGCTCTTTAACAGAATGTTGTGTAGGTTTAGTTTTAATTTCATCTGAGGCTTTTAAATATGGAACTAAAGTCAAATGTATAAATAGACTTTTTTTTAAATAATTTAGATTTGAAAATTGCCTAATAGCTTCTAAAAAAGGTAAACTTTCTATGTCTCCTACTGTTCCTCCAATTTCACATATAACAAAATCTTCATTAGTAATATCACTTTTTATAAATTCTTTTATTCTATCAGTTACATGAGGTATCACTTGGACTGTTTTACCAAGATAATTTCCTTTTCTCTCTTTTTTTAATATGTCACTATATATTTTTCCGGTTGTAATATTATCTGATTTTTTTGCAGAAACATTTGTAAATCTTTCATAATGACCTAGATCTAAATCTGTTTCAGCTCCATCATCTGTAACAAAAACTTCTCCGTGTTGAAAAGGGCTCATTGTCCCTGGATCTATGTTTAAGTATGGATCCATTTTTCTTAGCCTTACTTTGTAACCTTGTGATTTTAATAAATATGCTAAAGATGCAGATGATAGACCTTTGCCTAAAGAGGAAACCACGCCGCCTGTTACGAATATATATCGCGCCATGGAATTATGTTATAGACGTATATTATAAAAATTAAAAGATTAATTTAAATAATTATTCTGGTAAATTTGGAATTTCCTCGGAATTTTCGTCTATTTTATCTAGAACAGAAGTATTTGGCTCAATATCGCCTCTTGAGATTATTGTAAGAGATAAACTACAAATAATAAATAACAAGGCTACAAAAGATGTAGCTTTTGTCATAAAGTTTCCTGCAGACCTTGAAAACATAAAATTGTCTTGAGAAACTCCAATTCCAAGCGCTCCACCTTCTGATTTTTGGAGCAAAACCAAAATTACTAGTATCGCGGCTAATATTATATTTAATATCAATAATATATTTTCCATTAAATTTACTTAATGCTTTTTTTTATTATATCAATAAATTTATTTTGATTTAGTGAAGCGCCGCCTATCAAAAAACCATTTATATTGTTTATCTTCCTTAAATTCATAATATTCTTTGAGTTTACAGAGCCACCATAAATTACTTTGATTGCATTTTTATCAAATTTTTGTCTTAAAAATTTTTTAATATGATCTACGATATATTCTAATTTTAAATTATCAGGAGTTTTACCTGAACCTATGGCCCATACGGGCTCGTAAGCAATAAGTATATTTTTCAAATTTTTTATATTTTTAAGACAATTTTTAAGCTGTTGCTTTATAACTTGTAGAGTTTTTTTTTTGCTTTTTTGACTTAAGTTTTCTCCGATACATAAAATTATATTTAAATTTGAAGAAACAGCTGAAATTATTTTTTTATTTATTATTTTATCAGTATCGCCATCTTTTCTCTTTTCTGAGTGACCTAATATTACAAATTTTGCTCCGAGGTTTTTAATTTGTTCTGAACTTATGTTGCCAGTGAATGCACCATTATTTTTAACTGTATAGCAGTCTTGAGCGCCAATATGAATTTTATGTTTCTTTGACATTTCCACAAACCTGTCTATTAGTGTAAATGGAGGGCAATATACAATTACAGCATTCTTAAATAATCTTTTTTTTGATAGTTTTAAAACCCTGTTTAGCCTCCTGAGAGACGATAAATTGCCATACATTTTCCAATTTGCTATGAAATAAGTTTTATTATTTGTCATTAACTATATTATAATTTATAGAAATGATTTTATTAATCAATATTTAAGATTTTATGTTAAGTAATTTAAGAAACTTCTCTAAAAGTAAACTTGCCGGAGTATTAATAGCTATTATTATAGTACCTTTCGTTTTCTGGGGCATGGGGAGCGTTTTTAGTGGTGGTAATACTAATAACGTAGCTAAAATTAATAACGATAATATATCAACACAGGACTTAATTAATTTTATAAATATAAATAATATTGATAAAAATATTATAAAAGAAAATTTAGATCAAAATATTTTAGACGAAATACTATCTCAGGTTATTTCTAATAACTTGATAGAGCAAGAGGTAGAGGCTTTTAAAATCTATTTATCAGATCAAAGTTTATTTAATGAAATAATAAATGACACTCGTTTTTTTAAAGACGAAAAATTTTCAAGAATTAAGTACGAAAAGTTTTTATTAGAAAATAATATAACAGCTAATAATTATGAACAAAAAATTAGAAGTAGTATGCTCCAAAAAGATCTATTTAATTATATTAGTGGAGGTATTAGAAGTCCTGAATTTTTAGCAAAAAAAATCTTTGTAGATGATACCAGAAAAATTGAAATAAAATATATTAATTTAGAAAATGTTTATAAAAAAGAATTTAGTGGCAATGAAATAGAAAATTATATATCAGAAAATAAGGAAACATTAGTTAGAGATTATATTGATATATATTACTTAAAATTAGCTCCAGAGAACCAATCAAGTAATGATGGTTTTAATTCAAACTTTTTTAAAAAAATAGATGATATTGAAAATGATATTGCAAATGGACTTTCAATAAGAGAAATCGCAAATAAACAAGATTTACAAATATTTGAAAGCAAAAATTTTTACTATACAAAGAATGGTGATAAAGATCTAAATGAAATTTATAATTTGCGTAATGATGCAAAAATTAATTTACTGGACAAAGAGGATTATTACCTTCTCTATCAAATAGATAATATAAATAAAATTCTTCCAGATATGAGTGATGAGAATTTCTCAGAGGAAGTTCTAAATGCTTTAAAAAGAGCTGAAAAGTTTGAATATAATAAAAATTTATTAAAAAAAATTGAAACTGATCAATTTAATGAAAAAGATTTTGACAGAATAACAAATGATAAAAAAAAATATAAAAAAGCTTTAGTTAATTCAATAAACGATAATTCCATATTTAATGTAGACTCCTTAAAATTATTATATACTATTCCAATTGGCGATTTCCTATTAATTGTTGATAACGAAAAAAAAGTTTATTTAACAAAAATTTTAAATTTTATTAATACTAAGTTTGAAAGTGGATTAGGTGAAAATAAAAAATACTTTACCAGGTCTAATTTTAAGATTAAAAATAGGATATCTTCATCATATGATAAATTATTGAGTAATAAATATTTAATTGAGGTAAATGAAAGAACTCTGGAAAGAGTTGAAAACTTCTTCAAATAATGCTTAATATTGAATTAAATAAATTTAAAATAAATCATAAAAATAAAAAAAACCAAGTCCTCTATATTTGTTCAAGTTCAACTGGTGAAAAAGAAATAGAAAATTTACTTAATAATTTTTTAGAGGAAAAAAACAGTTTTGTTTTTGAGTCTGTTGAAAAGGGGAAAATAAAAGGTCGTTATACCATTTTCGGTAAAAGGCCTGACAAAATATGGGAATTTAATAATAATAAAAGTTATTTATTTAAAAAAAATAAGAAATATATTTTAAAAGGACATCCTAAAGAGATAATAGAGAATATTATAGAAAGTTTTAAATTTAATTTACCAAAAGAATTACCCAATATAAGCGCTATAATTTCTGGTTATTTTTCTTATGATATAATTAGATACATAGAGAAAATACCCAATAAATGCGTAGATGATCTTAATTTGCCTGACACTAGAATTTTAAGACCTACATTATTAATTATACACGATAATTACGAGAAAAAACTATATTATATTTACAATTGTTTTAAAGAGGAAAAAATTAAAGATTATAAAAAAAAATATTTTGAAATTATAAATGAATTGAATAATAACGTTTTTCTTTCATATCATTCATCAGATAAAAAAATTTTTAGATATAATAAAAAAATTAATATTAGGTCAAATACATCTAAAGAAAAATTTATTAATAACGTAAAAAAAGCCAAAAAATATATAAAGTTAGGAGATATTTTTCAGGTCGTTTTAAGTCAAAGGTTTGAAGCTAATTTAAATAAAACGCCAATAGAAATCTATAAAAAACTGAGAGTTACTAATCCATCCCCTTTTATGTTTTTTTTTAATTTTTTTGATTTTCAAATAGTTGGAGCGAGTCCAGAAATATTAGTAAGACTTAGGAATAATAAGATTACAATAAGACCTATTGCCGGTACAAGACCAAGAGGAATAAATAAAAAACAAGACAACTTTTATGCTAAAGATTTGTTAAATGACAAAAAAGAGCTATCAGAACATTTAATGTTATTAGATTTAGGAAGAAATGATACAGGAAAAGTATCTAAAATTGGTACAGTTAAAGTCACTGAAAAGTTTATAATAGAGAAATATTCACATGTCATGCATATAGTCTCTAATGTAATTGGAATATTCAATAATAAATTTTCAAAATTTGATACTTTGCTGGCTGGTTTTCCTGCTGGAACTGTATCAGGCGCACCTAAAATTAGAGCAATGGAAATAATAGATGAATTGGAAACAAATAAGAGAAAAGTTTATGCCGGTGGAATTGGATATTTTTCTGCAAATGGAGATTTTGACACTTGTATAGCTTTGAGAACTGCAATTTTAAAAAATAATAAACTGTATGTTCAAGCTGGAGCAGGAATTGTAGCTGATAGTAAACCTTCGAGTGAGTATAGAGAAACAATTAATAAAGCAAAAGCTTTATTTTCAACATTGAAATAACATGAAAGTTATATTGATTGATAATTACGATAGTTTTACATTCAATTTATATCATTATCTATCTTCTTTAGAAGTAAATGTAGATGTCATAAGAAATGATCAAATTACATCAGGCGAGATAGTAAAAAAGAAATATAATAAAATTGTAATTTCACCGGGTCCAGGTAATCCAAGTCAATCAGGTAATTGTTTAAAAATAGTTAAATCTTTATATAATAAAATTCCTATTCTAGGAGTTTGCCTAGGACACCAAATCATAGGTCAAGTTTTTGGTTCTAAAATTGTTCAAGCTAGAAAGCTTATGCACGGCAAAACAAGCAAAATATTATCAAAAAAAATTGGAATATTAAAAAATCTACCAAAATCGTTTGAGGCAACGCGGTATCACAGCTTAATTATTGAAAAAAAAACGTTATCAAAACATCTTGTAATCACTGCTGAAAGTAAAGATGGAATAATTATGGGTGTGCAGCACAAAAAATATGATGTTCATGGAGTGCAATTTCACCCTG
>MDSZ01060468.1_pt1 | contig 19085 bp, 17 predicted proteins | sample 811201 | NCBI WGS metagenome assembly MDSZ01 (sample SAMN05326647, study PRJNA326480) | marine metagenome | isolation source: seawater | place: Indian Ocean: North | collected 2010
TCTTGAAAAGTTTAAAGCAGATAATGGTCAGTGGCTAAACTTTGCTATACCAAGAGTTTTGGAGATATTTGACGAACTGCATAAGGATGCTGATATCGTTATTAAAAGCCCTAAGCTAAAGATTAAGCATCATATTAAAAGAAAAGATGTACTAAAACTTAGAGGCAACCCGAGTAAACTATTTAAGATTGCTTTTGATATCGATAAGCTCTTAAACGGTAACTTTGAATATGATCCCTGGTCTTCGCAAATTAGACGAGGCACAATCGGAGCTCATATTAAATGAATGTACTAGATGTTCTACAAACTATAGAAGTAATTAAAGGCAGAGTACAACTTTGTGTTTTAGTAAAAGAGTATTGCACTAAGATAAAAACTGGAGAAGAAGTCGTATATGACCCTGAGTTAGGTAATAATGTTGATAAAATATGTGAAGAGGCCCTCATTCAGTTAGACAAGTTAGAACAAAGTATGTTAGAAGAACTTAAAAATCTTCATAAATCAGAGGTAAAAGTTGGTACAGGTAAAAGTAAAAGACCCAGAGCACAAAAATCTTCCAGTAAAGGAGCTGCTAGAAAAAGTAGTGGAACCGGAAGTGGAAAGGGCAAGTAAGGTTTTTGAGAGAGTTACTAAGTCAAAGATGACTGGCATGGAGAAAGAAGTATTAAAGTTTTACCTTTTTCATTGCATAAAAGGAACCACTCATGAATAAAGAACAAAAAATTTTAGAAGAGATTATAAAAAGTCTTGTTGATGAAAAAGAGAAAGTAGAAGTTAATTGTACCCTCACTACTCATACTGCAGTCTATGACATCAAGGTTGCTAATAAAGATGTGGGAAAAGTTCTAGGAAAGAAGGGCGCATATGCCGATGCACTGCGTACCATCTTTGGAGCAATATACGGAAAATCAGGAAAAAAGTTGCACCTACAGGTGTATGTAGAGCCTAAGGTTCAGAAAGAAATAAAGTAAAACATCACAAGTCTTTCTGCATTAAGTTAGAATAGTAATAAAGAGAGACTAATGGATCCAACACAAGTACAACAAACTGCCGCACCCCCAGGAACCTTCAACCCACAATATGGTATAGGAGGACAAGGACAACAAGGTGGGCAACAATTGCCAGCGCCAGGCTTAAGGGACATGATGGGTTCGCCTATGGCGACAAGTCAGCAGTACTCAGCTTTATCAGGCATGTATGCTGCAAGTGCTGTAGGGCAGACCATGCAGTATGGCGGTATGATGTTGGGGATGGGCCTCCCCATGATGCGCCCAGCTCTCACCGCAGCTACAAACCCAACCTCATATTTAGGTGCTTTTGCTAGGGGGTCAAGATTTATTGATGCTTTTGAAGCTCCTATGATGGCGGGGAGAAACGTATACTCCGGGGTAACTAGTAGTCTAGGGGGAGCTTCAGGGACAAGTACTAGATTTCTTAGCATGGGAGTTCGGGGAGCTAGAGTTGCAGGAGGGGTAGCTGCTGGTATTGCAGGGGTTGGTACTTTTGGATTATTTACTGCAGCCACAGAGGGTTTAATTAGAGCAGGAGAAAAGACCTATGAGGGTAGTGCACGGCTGACTCAAGGTGCTAGTTTTGCGTCAAACTTTATTGGAGATGATTTTAACTACTCCCAAGCTCAGGCAGAAAACTTAGGTAGGCATGGCGGGTTCTTAGATTCCCTACAAAGTCAAACGGGACTAGACATTAATCAAGTCAGTCAGTTAACAGGAGTTCTTAAGTCTCAAGGAGCGCTTAGCGGAGTATCAAACTTAAAACAGTTTAAGACTAAGCTTCTTCAATCTTTGCGCCAGCTTAAAGAAATCTCAGATGAGGCAAACATAAGCATAGACGAAGCAAATCAGATTGTGCAAAGTTTGGGTAGTGCATACGGAGATGGTTCTGGCGGGCATAAAATATTAGCAGGAATTAAAGATGCTAGCACGGCTCTTGTGGCAAGATCTAGATCATCTGGTATTGGGGTTGGGCAGATGATGCAACTTGGTCAGCTAGGAGCGCAGACCGCATTCCAATCTGGACTTGGTAGGGCATACGGTGCAACATTAACTCAAGGGATGGCTGGAACGCTTGCAGGATTGTATGAATCTGGAGAAGTCAATCGATCATACGTTGATGCACTTGGCGGTAAGGAAGCAGTAGCAGCAACTTTAAGTCAGAAACTGATGCAACAGAACGCTCAGTTTGGAATGATGTTTACTAAGGTAGATGCAAAAGGTGTTGCTACTATTGATTATGCTAAGATTGAAGATATCCAGTCTGGGAAGACGTCTCTAGATAAAGAGATGGATAAGATTATGAACCCAACATCCATAGCCCAAGTACAGGAACAACAAAAAAGAATGCAGGCGTTCTTAGATAATCCCAATCTATCTGGAAGGATACAAGAAGAGTCACTAAGACTAATACAATCTGCAGCTAGACATGATCCGTCCTCATTAGAGAATGTTCTAGGGATGCATAGAAGGCAGATTGGAATGCTGGGGCAGATCTTAGATGGGAGCGAGAGGGAGTCTCTAAGAGTAGATGCAGAGCGCAGAAGAGGAAGAGCTAGATCTCAAGAACAGGCTATGATGGCTAGATCTCAAGGGTTTGGGTTTAGTGATATTGCTGCTGATGCTATTGGGTTAGGCGGATTTGATGAGTTCTTTAGAGGGTTCGGAGAGAGCCTTCACAGAGCAGGGCAGAGAGCGCTTGCCCCTTTTTCTGATACGGTGTCCACACCTCTCAACATTTCAGACTCAGCAGTCACAACTTATCAAAGCATCCTGAGAAATAGATCTCAAGGTATTGGTATGACTGCTGCTGACATTCAAAGAATGACTAGATTTAGAGAGTCAGCAGGTCCAGGTAGTGGTAGAGGATTGGGAGGTATGTTTTTTGGAGGGAGTGATATGGATCTAAGAAATGCTCTTACTTCTGACCCTAGATATCAGCGATTCATGAGTCATGAGGAAATGACAGGGGTTGAGGGTGTAGAGCATTTTGAAGTAGATCCATTTGGAATGAACTTTTTAACAAAGAGTCAACACGTCCGTCTTTCAGGTCACCTTTCCATAGCAGAGGACTTAAGAAAACAGGAAAGAGCTTTCTCAAATGTTCGCGCACAGTTTGGTGGTGAGATGGAGTTTGCTGCTATTAATGTTGCAAGAGAGTTAAATAGAGCAGGCACATTATCTTCTGGAGAAGGCACGTTCGGAACAGGCAGTGACCAACAGCTGGATGCAATTACTGCTAGGTTTGAAGAAAAAGGAGTACAGTTTAGGAGATCAGGATTTAGAAGTAAGCATTTTGAAAGAAAAGAAAAGGCAAAAAATCTTTCCCTCTTGTTGGGTAGGAGTGCTTTTTCTATCGAACAAGAATTGCGCGGTAAAAGTGGTGCTGCCGCTGATCAAATACTTTCTCAGTATGAATCTCAACTAACAGACAATCAAGCAAAACAGTATAGAAACCGGATGAGGGCAGCCGCAGATGCTGGGTATGAGGTTACTGATCAGAGAGAAAAAAATCTAATGTCAAAAGAAATGCTAGAAATGACTGGAGAAGTAGACACTGAGGGCTTGAGAGACTTTTATCAAACAAATCAAAATGACATAGATTTAGGATTTTCTACAGTAGAAGGTGCAAGAGATTCTTTAATAGGGGCGAAGTATGGGGTCCAAGGAGATACATCTGACTATGGTATTGCTGGTATGGCTCATGGTTTAGTTGCTGCAGGAGTCAATCTTACCGCAGGCCTTCTAGGGGTTAGTGGTAGAATGGTTACTAAGTTTGATATGAAGCTGGGTAGAGATGATGTTCAGGACCTAACCGGCGAACAAATGTTTAAGGTAGGGCAGATTCTAAAAGATACCGGTAAAAGTGCTCAGCAAAAAATAGCAGAGATTGGTAGCCTTGGTATTAATGATTCTTTAATGAATAAACTTACTGAAGCAGTAGAGAAAGGAGACCAGAGTGCTGTTGGAGCATTAGCAACTCAGCTAAATATAGCGGGTCAAGCGGTGTTAGATAATGAAATAGGAGGTCGGATTAGTGATCGACTTCAAACCGTGGGAAGAGCAGAAGGAAGTTACCTAAGATCGCTCGGCGTTGGAGAGGATGTAATAAGTGATTTACGCACTTTTGATACAGATAAAGGCAGTAGTGTTGGGGCTAGATTACTCTTAACAGGATTGAGATCAGACTCTCCTGCAGAACGTAATGCATACTTCCAAGGTTTAGCGCTCTCTGGGTTTGGTGGAATAGGAAATGTTGCTGGCGCTGCATCAGCCTTGATGGGTGATAACGTAAAAGCAAGAGAAAATATAATTAAACAACTAAATCTAGGCATCGACCCCACTAAGAAACTCACCGCAGAAGAGACGACAAAAGTACTAAAAGACAATGGTCTTCTAGATGTTGCTCGTATGCAAGCAGCTGGTGTAGGCGGAAGGGGATCAAGAGTAAAGGCAAATGACTTCGGGTCTGCAGTTATGCAGTTCACAAGGGCTGTAAGTTTGTTCGCAGCTGCAGCTGGGGAGGATCCAGCAAATGAACAAGTAAACGGGGTAGGATATTCTGAGCCTCCTAGCAGTCCAAACTAAGGGAGAGAAATATGGCTACAGAAACAAAGTCAGTAATTGTTAAAGGTAAACAGGTTAAGATTGTTACTTTTGCAGATAATGAAGTGAGTCCAGAGGTTGTAACTTCTCTTCTTTGTCGAGGATCTTCATTAGCAAGAATAAGTCTTGTAGAGGATACTACTAAAGTTATGACAAAAGCATTAAGAAAAAAGTTAGTTAAGGATGTTTTTAGAGGGCAGCAATGAGTTTTGTAACAATACTAAGTGACCCGTTTATTGATGACGTAGCAACTTCTGCTGGTGAGGCTCTTAATCAATCAGAATCAACTCAGCAACGAGTTAGGAGACCTACTTTTGGTGTTCTACATGGAGAGGAATACTTTGCTTACATTTCTGTAAAGTCAAGTATTAGTGATGACATACTGGATACACAACCCAAGTATGTTAGCATAATAGACTCAAGCTCTCCTAACGGCACTAGCCGTCACAATCACAACTTTATGCTTACTCAGGTTGACTTTGCACTACAAGAAAAAGCACAAATCGTGCAAACATTTGGTACAGACTATGCGTTCTTTTTTGGTCAGCAGCCAATAATATTAAGCTGTGCAGGCTTTCTTCTTAATTCTAGAGACTTCAACTGGTACTCTGAATGGATGTATAACTACCAAACGTATCTTAGAGGCTCTGCATGTGTAAAGTCCAAGTCTCGGGTGTACTTAGGATTTAAAAACCATATCGCTGTTGGGTACTTAATGAGTACAAACGTTAGTATCAATGCGTCACAAGAAAATACGATGGGATTTAACTTTACAATGCTTCTCACAAACTTTGTTGATTATTCTAGGTATAATCAAAGAAGTATTTCAGATACTGATGATACTGGATATACAGTAAAGAGCACTGAAGGTGGAAGACCTATTGAGTTTGTAAAAGGGAAGCCAGACTCTCCTGAACCTCCTATTACTTATGTAGACTTCTTAAAGTATCAAGTAACAGAAACAAAAGATGCCTTTAATGTTATGCCATCTATTGATATGCTTAACTCTACTTGGTGGCTTCCAGACGCTCAGCCACTAAATAAGAATCTGGCTTTTCAGGAGCTATCAATTCTTCAATATATGGAAGAAAATGGTGTTTCTAGAGAAGAAGCTCAGCTTGCTGGATTACAAGGAAAGTTACTTTCATCTGATCCAGATAACTTAAAAAGTGTAGAAAATGTATTTGCCAGAAATCCGAGTAGTGGAGTAATTGTAACATGAGTTTTAGCGCGTCAGAGCTTGGATTAAAAGTATATATAGAAGGGATTCAGGTTCCTGTAATTGGCGTAACCACAACTTTCACTGAAGGGAAAGTGGCATCAGCCCAAATACAAACGTTGCCAGCAAAAGGTTTTAACTGCATAAAACCTCGTTCTATGGTTCAAATATTTTACTTAACCGCAAATACAGAGGATGATCCAAGTCCTCACTTTACTGATCAGTATGGAGAGACTTTAAAAGAGGAGTCCCCCCTAACCAGCTTAAACTACGATAAAAGATTGGGTAGAAGGTACAAACTTTTATTTTCTGGGGAGTACGTATCTTTTTCTTATGCAAAAACAGTTCAAGGAAGAGCTTTGGTTCTTTTCTGTTTAGATTCAATGAACTATTTAGAAGCTATTAAACAAGGGGCTTCAAACTATAGATCAGGAGGATTTGAGCAGATAGAACAAGCGTTCTTAGGAACAAAAAGAGATAAAGATGATCGAACCTTTTTTGGCAAAGATTTAACAGATAACTTTACTAAATGGTTGGGTAGTACAAAGCATTATGAGATTGGATCAAATACTGCTACTTCGTTTGACCCTAATCCAGGCACTGAAACTGCTGTCAATAAAGGGGAAGATCAGAGTAACTGGAGAGCCACACAGGCTAATAATGTAATTACAGGTTTGCACAGAAGTATTCTCACCTCTTTTTGTGTGCATAATATCTTTTATGCAAAGCAACTAAATAGAAATAGGATACCCGATACATTAGTAGGTCTGCGGGGTGACACAACAGCAGATAAGTTATTTGATAGTAAAGTATTTAAAAAATGGATAAAGTCTAGGATAGCAGGAGGTCGAGGGCAGTACAAATCCTTGGGTCAGGTGATTCAGCAAATACTAGGCGTACTAATGTATAGCTCTGTAACAATCCCCAGCCCAAAAATGGTGAAGTCTTATAAGCGAGGAGAGAGACTAAAGCCCTACAATGATTGGGTTTCTTGGAAAAATGAGGGCACGGAAGGCGGTCTAGGGTTGTATAATAATGGGCCATTTAGAGAGCATCATAGAGGGACATCATTAAATATGCATCTTATCAAACCAGACTTCTGGTATTTTCCTCCTCCTGCATGCAATATTATTTTTCCAGACCAGTATACAAACTTTTCTTATAGACGAGACTATACTTCAGAGCCTACTCGTATGATTATGAGAACCCAGACTATGCTAAAAGGCACAGGGAAACGAAAGGTAAAGAACACATACTCTGAAAGAAGTCTAACATCTGGGGTGATCTTCTCTACGTCTAGTTATACTTCCTCTCGATTAAAAAGTTTAGTTGAACGAACGTACGCACCAGATTTTTCAAACTTTAAAGAGTTGCTAAAGCCGGGTAAAGGTTATCGTGCGCAACTATACTCAGTGTTAATGCCTCATGAGAGGTATGTTGGGCCGAATGCTATCTTCACCTGGGAAGGAGATATGGGAGGATTTGGGTCTAAAAAAGCTAGAGCAGAATACTTAAGAATATTTACGGATTACCTTTTTTGGAAAGTATATTTTTCAGCAAGGAGTGGTAGTTTAGAGATGGCTTTCAGTCCTCAGATTGTTCCAGGATTCTCTACTTTGATCATGGATGATATGACAGAGCTGCCAGAAGGATCTTCCCCATATTCAGAAAATGGATATAATCCAGAGGGGTCTTATGCGGATCACCACTACGGATATATTACTTCAGTAACTCACACAATAAATCAGGCAGGAGCCAATACTAGAGTAGAGCTTACAGCTTTAAGACACTTTGAAGAAGATATCGATTTTGATGGTATAGACGCGGGAATGCAAGGAGATCTAACTTTTGATCAAGTAGCTTTTGAGGATATTGTTGTACGACCTATGAGGGACTATTTTGATTCTAGATATCATCCTGAAAATATTGGGGAACAGTTCTACTACCCAATATTAGGCTGTAGATCTATTTTAGAGAAAGTAGCTGATGAGGCTGGTGGAACAGTTCTGCCTTCTGAAGTAAAAACAAAAGGAGGTACCTTAAGCCTTAGGGACTGCGCAAAAAGGCTAGAGTTTATGTATAGGTTTAGGTTTGTGGACGGACCATTAAAGGATAGATCTGTACAGTCTCAGCTATCCGGTATGGGACACAAACCGGATGCAGCAAGTTCTATTGTTAAGGTAGCAGATAAAAACTCTTTTGTTAAAGAGATGACGCAAAGGCTAGGAATACCAGGGGAGTATGATATTATAGGTCCTGATACCTTTGCTTATAATCTATACTTTGCTCGAACACAAAGAGGCAGCGATAAATACATTGCCCCCACTCCTTCCGGGTTACGTGGATTTATAAAAGATGCAGAAGAACAAGCAATTGTCGCTTTTGAAGAAAAGCATGAGTACCTAGCTTTAAGAGACACTGAAGTTTTAGAAGGAACATTGAGGCTTAGCCCTAGTTCAAAGCCTGAAGAGGCTGGATTCTATGAGGCAAGCTTTAATCCTGTTTTACGCAAAAGAGTGGGTGCTGCAGAATCTGGAATACCTGAGACAATAGCTCTTAGAGGATTAAAGAGTAAAATTCTTCCGGGAGATGGAAAATACTCTAGAGATATCTATCTCTGTTATTTTGAACAAGAACGATTCCGTTCAGGTGTTAATACAACAAAAGTGCCTGACACTCGGTTTGTTCCCTTTGTTGCTGTTGAGGGTCTTAGTGCTTTTGAACTAAGAGCACGTAATGCCATGCTTGCTCAAAAAACAGAAGCAGAAATTATTGCTGAAGCGGATGCTGACTTTCAGTTTATATTCAGTGATCCGAGCACTCCAGACGAGACTACTAGCTTTAGCGTGGCGCATCTTGCACAAATACAGAGCTCCTCTAATCCAGATAAAAAGACAAATGTTTATAGTGTTAAAACAAAAGCATTTAGTTTTGGTTTAAGTTATGAGATTAAAGAGCGCAGAGATTGTGTTATAAAGTATGTTAACGCATTGATATTAAAGGGGCTGAAATGACTTGGGAACTCTCATTAACTGCAAATAGAGATATCTTAGGTTTCTCAAAAACTGCAAGTGATAGTTCGCAGGGTCATTGGCGTAGATTAAATCCGGGCTCTGTGGGCAAAGACCAAACGGGTATGCCTGTTGAAGGTAAAACTTGGGTTAGGAAAAGTAGGTTAAAGACTTGGTTTAAGCCATATAAGCATCAACAGCAGTTTATAGATGAAGTTTTAAAACTCCCTCCTAAGGAGGGCATTATTGCAGCTCACGGTACGGGTACAGGTAAAACGATCTCCAGTATCGCTGCTTTTGAAAACTTGAAGGAACAGAAAAAAGCAAAAAGAGCATTAGTTGTGGCTCCAGCTGGGCTACGAACAAACTTTCTGGAAAGCGGTGTCCAAAAGTTTACAGAGAGTAAGGGTGTTATTGCTACCTCCCCAGATATGGAGATAGGGGATGATGTGGAGTATGTTATTGTATCGTATGCTGCATTTAGAAGAAATCCGAAAGCGTATGTAGAAAACTATAAGCCAGACGTAATGATTGTGGATGAAGCACAAAAGCTACACAATACACAAGGTAGATCGTACAAAGCAATTAAGGAGGCTAGGGGTAAGATACCTTACTTCATGGCTCTCTCTGCTTCTCCTATCCAAAATGACCCATCTGACCTTGCGCCATTACTTAGTTTGGCTCGTCCTGGTGATGTAGATGAACAAACCGGAAAAGTTAAAGGACAGCATACACTATCTAAAAGAACTGACATTAATCGATACATTAAAAAAGTTCCTTCAAAACGAAGAGGACCTTTTGGCGGAAAACGTACTGAGAAGCGACTTGTTAACCCGCAGCGGCTAGAGAAGGAGTTAGGACCAAACATACATTATCTAGAAGACTTGGATGCAGATAAGAAGCCTAGAAAAGATGCTGAAGAAGTGACTGTTCCGATGTCTAAGGAGCAAAAACAGTACTACAAACAAGCTATGGAGGGCGTAGACCCAAAGTTACGAGCAAAAATTGAGGCTGGAGAAGTTGATAAGATGACTAAAAAAGAGTTGGCCCTCTTTATGGTTCGTCTTCAGTATGCTCGAAGAGTTTCCAACAGTTTGCACAAACACGTCCCAGGAATGACCCTAGAGGAAGCTGCAGAAGCAACGCCAAAGATTAAAAAAGTATTGGATGATGCAGAGAACCACTTAAAAAATACTCCAGATGGTAAGATTATTATGTACACAAACTTTGTAGAAGGTGGTGTAGATGTATTAGAAGCAGGTCTTAAGGCAAGAGGTATCGAATATGGGGTCTTTGCAGGTAAGTCTAGAAAAGGGATGACTGAAAAAGTTAGACAACAGAATGTAAAAGACTATAAAGCAGGTAAGAAGAAAGTAATCTTAATTACATCGGCAGGCGCTGAAGGGCTCTCCCTTGGTAATACAACCATGGTTCAGATGGTAGATCCTCACTATAACCCGGAGAAGATGGCACAAGCTGAGGCAAGAGGGATACGAGCAAAAGGATTGGCCCATAGAGAGAAAAAAGATAGAGTAGTAAAAGTTAAGAGATATGTTACTACCATACCAAAAGGCTTTTTTGATACTATCTTATTAAGAACACCGCCAAAGTCTATTGATCAATTCGTATATTTAACTGCACAGTCTAAAGATAGAATTAACAAAGAGATGAGAAAAGTGATACAATCAAGTTCAGATAAAAGGCAAAAGTCTAAAGAATCTATAATCGGAAGGCTATTCGGAGCGTAACATGAGAGATAAAAATGTTAGGGAATACTTAATGGAAAAAAGATCTTTTGATATTGGCGTTCTTCCAATCCTTTATGATACTGCAGGCGATTTTATAAAAAAGAAACTAAAACGGTACCCAAGAGCAGCAAAAACAGCCCAATATATTCCTGTTTTAGCTGCTGGTGCCGCTGTAAAACCCACTTATGATTATATTAAACGAAAATCTTCTAAAAAAAGAGTTAGGAATGAAAGATAAAAATATCAGAGAATATCTTATGGAAAAGAAAGCAATGTCACTAATTGGAGCAGCTGGAAAGGGTGCTCTTAGTGGAGCAACTCTTGGAGCTGCTTTTGATAAAAAAGATAGGAAAAAAGGTGCTGCTAAAGGAGCTGCTATTGGAGCTGTTGCACTTCCAGTAGGTGCCATGGGCGCACTAGAAGCTGAAATGGCTCTTTTTAAGAAGGCTCCAAGATTGGCTAGAGGGATTGGTTCTATCCCCTATAATGCCTTACCTCTTTCTGTTCTCCTAGCAGGTGGTAAAGTTCTCTATGACCGGAAAAAGAGGAAGAAATGAACCTCTTAGATTATTTTCATTCAGAAGTAGAGAAGATTGCAGAATCACTTGATTATGAAAGATATGAAAGTGAGGGCGGTGCTCGTCGTGAAGGCAATCCCTGGACTCCTATGGATAATTCTGAGGAAGAAAAACATCCTGTTCAAGTTTCTGGATTAAAAAAAGTAATGAAAGATCGAATGAAAAAGAAAAAGAAGGTTCATAGTAAGAAGGAACCTGTTAAAATACTTACAAACAAAGGAACAGAGTATGAAGAGGCTGATCCTGAAAAAGAATCCTACTCTGAAAAGATTGCACAAGTAATTAAGATGGGTAATAATAAAATCGTATTAAAAGATATAATTTAAGAGGAAATTATGAATGTCCGTGAATACTTAATAAAGAAAGCTGCAGCTAAAACAAAAGCACTTGACAACCACCCAGTTCTTAAAGGTAAGCAAAAGTCTGCATTACCAGATAAGGTTCAGGCACTGATTATTAAGAAGAAGATGGAGAAGCAAGCTGGAGCAGAAACACAGCTTATTGCCAACGTTCTTCGAACCGGTAGTGGAGCTTCAGCTGGCGAAAAAGCTATAGCAAGGGGTTTAATGAGGAAAATGAAAAAAGGGTACAAGGCGCGTACTAGGAAACCTAACGTGCCAGGTATCTATGGCGACTTAAGCTCAAAAGAAACGCCTAGAAGAGTTTTTGGTCAGATGGAAAATGAAGGTCGAAGAATGATACAAGGCAAAAATCCCTCTAGAATTGGACGAGAGATGGGACTATAAGATCCTTAGGAAAGTAGTATGAATATTCGTGAATACTTAATAGAGAAACGAGCCAGCCAAACAGTACGAAGTATTATGAGGGTTCGTAAGACCTCTCCAGCAATGGCTAAGGTAAAAGCTCGAAGGCTAATAACCGGACAGGCTCAACCAGAGAAAACTGTAATTGCTCCAAAGGTTCCAGTAAAGCATCAAACCAAAAGGCAGATTCAAGAGTTTTCTGAGGATGCTAGGAGGGCCTTAGAAAGGGCTAGACGGAAGTATGGACCTCTTCCTATGGATAGAAAAGCAATTTAAAAACTTAACATAGTGCAGACTTAGTCTGTCGATTATAAAATCGCTATGGAGGATAACATGGCAACACAATATGGTAAAAACGCTCTTCAAGCATTGAAGGCATTTCGTTCAACAAAATGGTTCACTAAGGACTTCATCTCTCTGGCTTCTGACATTGCTGCTAAATATGCTTCTCGTAATGAAGTACTGTTTGGTTGCTTAGCTTCAGATGGCGGTGGTGCTACTAGTGGGAATGACTTAGATGTATCACTTGCTGCAGGTGAGGTTATGCTTGCTGGTAAGATGCATCCACTCGGAGCCTTAGCCAATCAGAACTTGTCTAATGTCGCAAACCACTTAATTCTTTCAAGTGGTGCAGATGGTTCCGGTGTTACATTAACTGGAGATGCTGGTAACTATGTGGCTCTTATTGCTATCAATTCAAATGTTTCTGGTGGCGTGATCGCAGAAGGTACAGCACCTCTGATTATGGGTGTTCTGAATGGAACTGATGCATCTACTGCAGCTGCTGCCACGCAAGTACTTAACTCTTCTGAGATCACAGCTGCTCTTGCCGCTTCATCTGGTGTACATGATGGTCACACTGGCTGGGCATGGATTGCACAATTAGAGTTTAATGTTACTGCTAATACTGTAACAGTTACTTCAAACATTAATAACCATCTTGGACTATAAGGGGTGGTGACACATGGCTATTACAAATGGTAAAAGAGCGCTTGAGCGACTCACGGGGTTTCGTGCCCGCAACTGGTATATCAAAGAGTTTCCTAAGTTTGTTACACGTTTGTGTGATGATTATTTAAGAAGATCTGAGATTGTTCGCGGAGGTAAGGTTAGTGCTGGAACAGCCTCCGCAACTGCAACTGGCGTAAGTGTTACTAGAACTTGGTGCATCTTGAATGGTAGAATGTATCCAGTCTCTAGTAGTAGTTCTGCTATTACAGATATTTCTGATAAAGATATTTCTAACTCTGCAGGAGATCAAGCATCATTAACAATTAGATTTTCTGGTGGAGCTCCTGGTACCACTTCGGCTAAAACTATTACAGTTAGTTCTGGTGGTGTAAGTTTTGTAACTAGATTTTTTAGCAGTAATAATGGTGAGTCTTATGACACTACCAGTTCTGCGGATCATCAAATAGATGTAGATCTTAGCACTCTTACTCAAGAAACTGCTAGGGATTCATTTAGTACAGCATTGGCAGCTAAGTTTACAACGGCACTTGGCTATACAGTTGCAAATAGTGGGTCCGGTCCATATGATATCGTAATTACTGCTCCTATTGGTCATGACAAAGACTTTACTTATGCAGAGAGTGCAGCCATCTCTAATGTTGGACAGCAGGCAATTACCAATGCAACTGTAGAGTTTGGTGGGATCATCTATACTGATGGGTCTCCCGCCTCTGGTGTAGACGCAGCATCAAATCCTGCATATATCGCTCTTATTGTTACAAACTCTAATAATAATGGTGGAGTATTAGCAGAAGGTTCGTATGCACAGGCTCTGGGTGTTGTAAGTGGTACTGGTTCTGCATTGGGGTCTGCTTATCCTACAAGTGAAGAGATTCAAGCTGCGCTGGACGCATCCTCGTCTAATGTGAATGGATACAATCACTCAGGGTATACAGGTTGGGCACATCTTGCACAAATAAAAAATACAAATGGTACTCTTGCAATTGTTTCTAATATAAACAATCATACAAATGCATGAAATCGGTACCGTCTATATTTTCAAGCACGCTGGTTAAGATAGCAAAAGAGGATTCTAAAAACTATCTTAATCAGATGTATGCTTTTGCCCCTGCTGCTGCCATACAAGGTGTAATGGATGCGCCTAAAGGTGTTGTGGATAAGGGTGTTGAAAATAAAGTACTCGGTAAGTCGTTTAAACCTAATACAGGTCCTAGTCCTTTAAGGGTTGGGATTGGTAGAGGTGCAGGACGGCTTACCGCTGCGCTGGTCACAACTCCAATGTTTATTACTGGGATACGTGATTTAAGTACAGCAAAAAATGAAAAAGATAAGAATAAAGCCTTTAAAAAAGTAGTAGGTGCAGGTGGTATCTATGCTGGTATTAAAGGATCGGTAGAGGCAGGTATTTCTTATGGAAGTCCTTTTGCAAAAAATAAACAGGGTGAATTAACCGCTAAAGCCATAAAAAGTTTAAATAAAATAAAAGGAATAGCCAGTGTCCGTGGAGCTATTGGTATAGGTTCTGCTGCTTTAACTGCTAAGGCTGTGGCAGACAATATTAAAAAATCTAAAGGGCAAAAAGGCTTTTATAATGATGTGGTACGCCCAGCACTAGCTGGCTTTGCGATTGGAGCAGGTAAAGGATTAGTTGAAAAGGGAGTCGTTGATAGAACACTTAAGCCTAGGAAGCTAGTTGCTAGTGGTTTGGGACGTGGAGCAGCTGGGGCTATTGGTGCAGTTGTTCTAGATAAAATAACAAAGTCTTTTATTAAGAAATCCTCAGTCAATAAGTCATCAGGATTTGTTAGTCCTGCTATTCTTTATCAACAAACTAAAGGTTGGTCAGCAAAGCAAGACGATGGAAACTTAAAAAGTCAATACCTTAGAATGATGAGAGATAACCCAGAGAGATCTCCTACAAGTAGGGCTATGTACTATGCAATGTACCACTCTCTCCAAGATAGAAAGATCCAAGTGCCAAAGCCTCAGTTAATTGATCAAGTTCATCCTCCAGAAGGGAAGAATAGTTTAAAAGGAATGGGAATACTAGCAGCTGCTTACTCTCCTAAGATCATACAAGAGATAACTCAGTACATACCTAAATCTCAGTTTAAGATGGTACTAGAGGACAGTCTAGACAATATGCTGGCATCTAAAGGTATTAATCAAATTAAATATGACTCTCCATTAGATCAAGGGATGTACATGCCAGATGTTAAAACTATCTCGACCTCTTATGGATCAAGTGCATCTACACTAGCTCATGAAGCAGGTCACGCAACTGCTGGAAAGTTACGAAGAAAGTTATTGCAGTCAGCCTCCTCTCTATCTGCATACGGGCATGGTAGTCTCTTGGCATACTTAGTACCTCTGGGCGCAATGGCCTTAGCTTCTGAAAGATCGTTTGCAACGAAAGAGGAACTAAAAGCAAAAGAATCTTTAGTAAAATCAATAGGGGTAGTATCCACTGCAATGATGGCACCTGTTATTGCAGAAGAAGGTATTGCAAACGTAAAAGGTCTTGGATATATAGTAGGTGCAGCAAAACAAAAGAAAGTTCCTGTCAAGCCAGAAGTTTTAAGGTATCTTTTAAAACAAGGGCCAAGGATGGCAGGATACATGGCTCCTCTGTTAGCACCATTGTTAACAGCAAAATATTTTAAAGAAAAGACTGTTGGGAGATAGGAATGACACCAGATTTAAGAGGCCGGCTAATAGCCCATTATATGTTTGATGAATTAGAGAAGATATCTTCAAGGATTCCTTTTTCTCTTTCGAATATAGCAAAGGTTACTAAACCCGTTAAACCTATTAAGGCACCCTTTCTTCCTAGACAGCCTAAGCCTACTGCACCCAAAAATACTGCGCCTAAATCTGCTAAACAGGAAGTAGCTGAGGTTGCTACACCAGGAAAAACTGAAAAGTTAGATTTTAGCACTACCCAAACAATTACCAAATCGGATATTCTAGGAGCAAAAACCCTTGCAGCTGCTGAAGCTGATGTGGCAGCAAAGTTTAAAGCGTATAATCAGGCAGTTAACAGCGGTGATGAAGTTGCTAAAAATAAGGCATACAAAGAATGGGTAGATGCTACAAAAGCAAGGGATAGAGTTGAAAAAGGAACTAAAGCACAACGGAAAGCAGAGCAAGCTCAGGCCAAAGCAGAGCAAACTCAGACCATAGTACAGAAACCGTCGGAGACAGCTGCCCCAGCTGCAACCGGAGCGGAAGAAACATTTAACATAGGCAATGTTATAGACGACACGGCCCCTCTAGCTAGCAATAGAGCACCGAAACCTAAACAAAAGACCCCACAACAAAAGACCCCACTCGAAGATACAAAAAAACTGGGTACTCCTCCCACAGCTCCAAACACTCCCAAACCTGCCACACAAACAACTCCTCCCCCAACTAAACCTGCCACACAAGCAGAAGGGACAGGTGCTGCAAAAGGGAAAAATGAAGCTCCAAAGTCTAGTAAAGAGGAAAATCCTTTTGCTCAAGCTAATACTAAAGATCCGAGAACACCACGAGAGATAGAAGCAGATCGTAAAGCTTCCGAGCTATTTGATGAACTAGAACCTTCTACTGCGGTTTTACGAGATGGCAGACAGAGATCAGGATTTACTGATGAGGTATTCGCACCTTTCGAGGAGTCCGCTAGTGTCGCTGGACGTGGAAATACATCTCAATTAACCGGTAGAGCGCCCGCACAAGGAAAGCCGCCTACTGGACAACCAGGATCACAACCTAGCCCACAGCCCACAGGCGCCTCTACGACTGCTAAAGGTGGTGATGAGTTACCGGGTATAGCGTATGGTAATGCTGAAAAAAGGAGTAGAATTGTTTCGGAGTTACCTGTTGAGCAATTGCCTGCCGGTTTTGAAAGACAACAAGTATTCAGGTCAGTTGAATCGGGGTATATAACTGGGTCTATGGCAGAAGAGGTTCTAAAGAATCCTGCATTGGCAGATGAGCTTAGAAACGCAGGGGTTGCAATTAATAAAAATTACTCAGATGATTTTGTTAATGAGATCGCTAAGTTTAAGAAGACTAAGAACCTAGATGATCTTCCTGCAGGTGATTTTGATGAGGGAGCATTTAGATTGCTGGGAGATGACTTACAGCCCCAGCTGCGGCCGGGGACCACAGCTGCACTTGATACAACGCCCATACCGCCTTCTCCTGTTGACTTTATTAGAATTCCACAGAAAAGTGGTCAGTTTATAGTTCATCCTGAGACAAAGCAAGTACTCGGTGCAAGACTAGATAATGGTAAGATTAGAATCTTTGATGCAAAAGAGCGTTCAGTAGAAAGATTTAAACAAGGAGTGGGTCAAAGGAATCCTGAAGTTAGAGAACTTGCTCCCGGAGCTGTGATTACTGATGATGCTATACAACAAGTTTTAGTAAGAAATAGGCGAACAGAACCAATCCAATTGACTACTGTTAACTATGGTGGCAATCAGTATGTTGTTCATCCCAATTCAAATGCGATTATTGGTAAGAAAACTCCAAATGGTATTGAGGGTGTAGACCCTAGAGATGTTGCTCCATTAAGAACTCGTTTACAGGATGCCAAAAGACGAGAGATGCCAGTTCCGCAAGGTAATAATGGGCTGTACTCTAAAGAGCAGATTGCACAGTTTAAAGCAAGCGGTGATGAAGCAGCTCTTCAAACAATTCCAATATCAGAAGGTGGAAGAGGGGTGCAAACTCTTGATGATTTTAAAGTTCTAGAACGTGAAGCCCAAGAAGCAGATCGTCTTTGGAGACAGGCTACGGAGCTTAGAAAAGGTGGGCCAGAGTACAAAGCACAGCTTGAAACTTTAAATCAAGAACGCCTTAAACTAAGAGAACAATATACTCGTGCTAGGGAAGACCTTAGTACTACACTACTAACTAGAAGAACTGAGCAACTTGGATCCAATGCGCAAGGCGTGGAGCCAGAGTTAGAGCAAGCTCTAAAATACTTAGAATCTAGAAAAATACCTTTCTTCCAGTCTACCCCGCTAGTAGGATCTGGTAAAGGTTACGTTACCCCTCCAACTCCTGGAGGCATACTAGGTGATTCATCGCCAATGTCTAAAGCTTTAGGAGTAGGGGCTGTTGGATTAGGGGGATACGCTTTACTAGGCGGTGGAGATGAACCAACAGAAACTTCTTATAGTGGACAGTATGGTGGGTACTAATGAAAGGTCACTGGAGAAAACTAGGTCCGAATCAGGAAGGGAAAGACCAGTACGGGTCTAAAGTACGGGGTAAAACTTGGGTTCGCAGGGGAGGGGTGCGAAAGCAAGACCTTACCCTAAGTGTTCCAAAAGAGTTAAAAGAAGTTCCCTCTCCTACGGAACCTAAAACCCAGCCCGGCCCAACCCCTGCTGAAAAGGATCTAATTCTTTGGAATATATGGAATACAACTGGGGATGATGACGATCTTGTTAAATTAATGAATAGGTTTAACGGCTCTGTTGCTAGAATTAAGTATACTTTTAAAGACGCTCCTGTTCCCCCTTCTGTAATTGACGCTGCATGTAATGTTGCAGTTATGGAAGCGATTAAATCATATGATCCCAAAGGCGGAAGTACTCTTAACCAGTGGGTGAATGGGAGATTAAAAGGGGTAGGGAAAGTTGTTGGGAAGTATCAAAATGTAGGTAAGATTCCTGAGCATAGAAGAATTGCTATTGCTAAGTACAGAAAGTCCGAAGAAGATCTAACAGAAAAGTTGGGCCATCCTCCCTCTGCACAGGCATTAGCAGAAGACCTTGGTTGGAGTATCACTGAAGTTACTCGAATGGGAACTGAGTTGAGTAGAAGAGACCTTATTGCATCTCAAAACTTTGAGGCAGACGAGGTAGAGCATCTTGCAGATGAAGCCTTTGAAAAGAGAGTATTTAGACGTGTATACTACTCATTAGAAGATGAGCATGAACGGCTAGTCTTTGAGTACACTGCAGGATATAATGGGAAACCAGAGTTAAGTGCTGGTGAAATTGCTAAGAAACTTAGTATACATCCATCTAAAGTTTCTAGAATTAGAAATAAGATTGGAAAGATGTTTGAGGAGCGTGGGTTATGAGTTTAAAAAAAGATATAGAAGAAGCTAAGAAAGGAAATATTCGATTTGCTGATCAACTAGGCATGACAGCCGGATTCGGCTTAGGTCATTTGGCA
>MDSZ01018728.1_pt1 | contig 19082 bp, 20 predicted proteins | sample 811201 | NCBI WGS metagenome assembly MDSZ01 (sample SAMN05326647, study PRJNA326480) | marine metagenome | isolation source: seawater | place: Indian Ocean: North | collected 2010
AAAGAACCAAAGAAATCTACACCCTCTGTTAAAACAAAAGAAAAATTACCTACACCTAAAGTTACAGTATAACCTGAACCTGATGTAGGGGGAGTATATGATGCAGTAGCAGAAGCCAAGTCAATGTAATTATCACCTTGCCAAACTTCTAATCTAACTATCTTCATTATTTTAGGTCTTTCTAATTGTATAAATCCTACATAATCTTTGAATGGTTGTACAGGATAAAGAGAGTGTTTAAAAAATTCAAAGTTATGTACTTCATCTCTGTATATTATTGGTCTAAAAGGATGACCTACTTTATCGTCTATTTTATCCTCAACTCTTTTAATTATTGCACCTACTTCTCCCCTACTTGGTGTAGTATTATCTGTAAATTCACTAATTTGTAATAATGCAGATACATCAAAGTGTCTAGTATAATATCCCTTACCTTGTGAATAGTTTACATCTATGTTTGTGAAATCGCTTGGTGATGATGCTTTACCCATTTTTTTACCTCCATTTAAAATCTATCTATCATTCTTTCTAAGTTTCTATATGTAGCCTTTAGTCTATTGATTGTACCTATATCTGACATTTGATATCTACCTTCTGTACCTGTTTCTTTAACATCTTTACCGCCAACATCTTTTTGTGGGGCTAAGAAAGTTTTGTTAACTTTAAAATTATATTCTTGCACATATTCCTTTTCCATTTTTGTTACTCTGATTACTGGGAATATATTACTAGTTCTTTTTAATCTAGTAGCAGTAATTTCTTTAGTACCAAGAGGTTTTTTATCGGTTCTATCGGATACGATTCTTTTTTGTCTAGGTTTTTTATACCATTCAAAAAATTCTTGTGGTGTTTTGTTTATTGCTGCATCAATAAAACTAGCACCATATACTTCTATAATATCTTCTAAAACATCTCTTTCAGAATCTATATCAACAACATCTTCATCTCCTTCATCAGATTCAATGATTAATTGATTTTGTTCATCAATTGATACAGAAGCATTTGCTTTGTTTCTAATTGATTCTTCTGCTTCTAATACCTTTTTTCTATCTCTAGTTGCTTCAACCAAATTTTTAGCATCATCTACTACTTCAGTATCTTCTCCTCTTATTGCTGCTATATCAGATTTATTTAACTTCATTTTCTTATAAGTAATATTTAAATTACCAGTTTTTAGTTTACCGTTTTCAGGTTGTACAAAACTCATGATGCTATCTTTTATAGCGTTAGTTACTGGTTTATTTAAATCTAGTGATTCTTTAGATATTCCATCAACTGAATCAAAATATGACATGGCTTCTTCTAAATCTGTAAATGTTTTTTCTTCTCCTAATCCATAAAAAATATATTCATCATCACCATCTTCATTAACTTCTACTCTCATAGCATAAATGATTCCTGATTTACCTGTAACGTCTTTAGATTCTTTTGCACCTGTTTCATATTCACGCATAGGGTCAAATACAGTACCTCTACCTACCTTTTCTTTTTCAGTTCTTTTCAATGACTTTTTTTTACCTGATTTAAGATTTCCATTTCTATCCATAATGTTAGCATCTTTTAACATTTTAATAATGTACGCATCAGAATCAAAAAATACACCGGATGGGTTAACTGTAACATATTTTTCTAAATTAGAACTTAACATTGGTTTACTAGAAAGAAATGCATCTAAGGTGCTTTTTTTACCGCCTTCAGGTTCTAATGTATAATTCATAATTTTATTTACTTTGCTTTTATTATCCAAGTCTTTGACTCTGAACTTTATATCATCCATAGCAGATTTAGTTGTGTCACTAAATATGGAAGAATCACTTAAGATATTTCTTCCTTTTAAATCATCAATTAATGAAACTAAGTTTTGTGATTCTATAACTTCAAGAAATCTATTTATGTATTTTCTATAATCATCATGTGAATAATATGGTCTATTTGGATTTGCTAAATCAATCTCTGAACTATTAATGTCTAAGTTTTCAAACTTATTTTTATTTAACATATCATAAACAATATCATCTAAATTATTCATTCTAGGATTATTAGATTGAATTTCGTGAAAAAGATAAGTAACTAAATATTCGTAAATATTTATATTTTCCATTAACCTTACATGACCATAGGTTAAGTATTTAGGTTCTAAAATTATATCTGACTGCGTGGGACTATTATCATCTTCAATAAATAATCTTTCTGCCTTTGCCATTTACTCACCATAATTATGCCAACCATTTAGCCCAAGCAACTGCTTTACCAATTCCTTGTGCTATCCCCAATCCACTTGAAGGTGCGGTATATGTTGGTTGACCTGTTTGTGGGTCAATCCAATATGGATTATTAAATTGGTCATAACCTGATGGTGGTATAGGATAACCACTTTGATTATTGAATGCTTGTTGTTGCATAGCCATTTGTTGATTCATTCCACCCATTGCAGGTGCGCCTTGAATATTTGCAGGGTTCATACCTTGAGGATTACCCACTGGTGCAGAAGGATTCATTTGAGGGTTTTGTGTCATTGAACCTGAACTAGATGCAAAACCTTGAGATTCTAAATATTGTTCTTTAGCCATCTTTCTTTGCATAACAACTTCTGAATTAATTGCTGCACCTAAAATATTTTGAATATCTAATTGTATATTTTCAGCAGTAATTGTTTCGTATTCTCTCAAAGAATCAGGATGTACTTCTAAGTCTCCACCTGCCCCTTGAATAAATTTCATTTTAGGTAACATTTGACCTAATACTCTTTGGGTAACATCTTCTAATAATTTTTCAAATGCTAATAAAAACGCTTCACCATGATAATAAAAAAACTCTTCAACATGGTTTTCTTGTAATGTCAATAAGTTATTCATTGACTTAAATTGTGTTTGTTGGTTTTGTGTTATCTGATTAGATAACGAACTATTACTTGTGCCTAGCCACCCCATTCATCTTCCTCCGTAATATCCTTTATTGTTGTTCCCTCGATTAATAACTTTTTTATTCTTTGGGTAACTCCATCATTTTCTACTATTAATCTGAACAATTCTTCCTCTTTACTTTCTGTATTCATTTGTGGGGGTTTTATAGTCCATCCTAATGCTGAAAGATTCTGTATATCTTGCTGTTTTAATGTTGTTAATGGCCCACTAGATATAGGATTTAATGATTTAATACTAGGTACATAAGCACTAAATGTTAATCCGTGTTCCTCCGCAAGAATCTGTTGTTCTAACATTTCATATTGTCTATGAATATGAGCATGCTTGTCACAATATGTTCCTCTCATTGGATACCCCTTCCTAACTTTATGTAAAGGTATCGGTGGCCTAGTAGCATCACTAGGATTCCAACGCTTTTGTGTACCACAAACAACGCATCTATCTTTTACATTGAATGCGAACTTGTATGGTATTTTTAGAAAAGTCTTTCTTTCGGGTTTCAAAACTGCTACAATTTCTTTTAATTGTTTTTTAGGCTTGAGACTTTTATATTCATATTTCATTATTGAACCCGGTGCTCTAGCCATTTCTTTTGGAGGCAAAAATGGATTTGCTTCAACATATGCATTAGTTGCTCCTATCAAACTTGGAGGTTGATAATTTATGCTCACACAAACTCCTCCAATCTACATTCTTTACAATGGCAAAATTCACTCATTGTACAATTCATCGTTGTATAATATCTTTTTCTGTTTGTCATTTACTCACCTAATAATCCTTAATCATTGTTAATATTCCACGATACACCATTTCTGAATCTGATTTTGCACTCACTATATACTTAAAACAGGGTATTCCTTTTTCATTTAATTTTGTCATTCCACTCTTAAAACTTTCAAATATAGGATGGTTTTTTATTTCTCCTTTATGGGGATATTTATCTTTCCACAAATCATATTTGTTAGCCCATATACCTACTGCGATTGGATAATCATGTGATTTTTTTCTACCCTTTTTATTTATAGCATCCCAATAAGGACTACAAATAGTATCTACTAAAAAAGTCCAACATAGTTGTTGCTCGATATCATAATGTTTATCCATATGCCTATCATCAATCATGAATATAATGTATTTAACTTTTCTAGTTTTCATATCATTAATCCATTCAGACCAAAATACCGTTTCACCTCCCACATCTGCTGTTTTAACTGTGTGTGCATCTCCATCCAATTTAACATATTTTCTACTCGCTCTCTCTAACCCAACAGTTCTATTTTTTATTTCAGGAACTTCTCCTCTTGTTCTTAATTGATGATGCAATGTTGTTTTTCCTACTTTGGTTGCCCCATAAACACCAAATGGTATAGCATGCATCCTGTTCCACATTTTTGCCATTCCTTCTGCTACTAGAATAACAAAGCCCGCCATTACTGACATAATTAATCACCATAAATGATTCCACCAATTAATTACCCCTGTCCAAAGAGCATTGTAAATATTTATTCCCCAAAACGGTAATGCATGACCTACTAAAAAACTAATAGTAGATGCAACTGCACCCCAAATAAAAAATCTAGTTCTTAAAAACCATATATCAGCAGAATGTGCTCTTTGTAAATCGTATGCTAATGTGGATTCATCAAATCCCATTAATAATTCAGACACCATATACCTCACTCATTCATAGTTAAGAATGTTGGACTTATAGCATTTTCAGGGGGTTGCTGATATGTTTGACCAAATTGAGGTACAGGGTTTTGAATAAAATTATTACCGTATTGTTGGTCATATTGTCTCATTGTATCTCTAACTCTTTTACGATTTTCTTCTTCTTTTTGTTTTCTAGCCCAATATGCATCTATTTTTCTTTGTAATAGTATATCTTCTATTCTATCAAACAAAGTCAAATCAAATATGGCTTTGAGTATCATTATTCCACCTATGGTTAATATCCCAAATAACAAGGCATGTGCATAACCTGCGTATGGAAACATAAATCCATATTGTGTGTAAAAATAAATGTTAACGCCACTAACAGCACCAACAAATAATATAGTCATTACTAATCTTGTATCATCTTCTAAACTTGGCATTCTTTTTTCACCTTTATCTATGCGAAATTAACTGTGCAATTACCTGCCCCTGCATCAAATTCAACATAGCATCCTTGTGCTAATATTGCCCCATGTAAATCTTGCTCTATTGCTTTGGCAGTACCACCTGCATGCATATGAAGTCGCAATACTTCTTTTTTACCTGAAATTGTACTATTAGCACTATCCCAAATCTTAATTGTGAATAAAGCATTAGTTGTAGAAGTCATATGTACACTAACTAATCTGCATCTATCACTTGATACTAATGTCGAGGAGGATAATACCCCACTAGTGTTACAACCTGAACCACTCATACTTATTCCCGACTAACGAAACTAGGGGTTTCCTTATCAATCTTCGGTTCATTCATCTAAATCAGAAACTATTGTTTCTTCTTCTTTTTTAGTTGAATCTTTTTTAGCGGCTTTAACTAAATCTTCAAACTTAGTAGTAGTTTCTTCTTTAGATTTAGTTGCTACCTTTTTCTTTGGCTTTGATTTCTTTTTAGTTGGAAACAAAGCCTCTGCTACATCTTCTGCTGAACCTTCTAGATTAAATTCTTTTTTAATCAATCTTAGTTCATTAGCCCCAAATTTAGATATACCATCTTTGTCGCTACCTGTCAATTCAACTACTAGCCCTGCATCTCCTAGCATACCTACTGCAATATTAACAGGTACTTCGCAATTCACATCATGACTTATTTGGTAAACTGTACCTGCCCTTCTCAAAAGAAGTGGCCCATCATGTTTTACTTTTTTCAATCTTACATTACTCATTTTTTATTCCTCCATTATAGTAATCTCATCCCCCTTACTTAGAAGGGGAATAAGACTACGTTATTATAATGGTATTAATTTTTTAATTTAAAGGTTGCCCCACACTCTTACTCGTACAGAACCACCGTTTGCATCATTAGCCAATGTAGCGTTAGTGCCATCTAATGCTGTAAACATAAGAGCAAACGAAGTTGAACTCTCATAAGCACCTGTGGCAGATATTTCTACTAAAGGCAATACTGCGTTAGCGTTGTCACATCCTGTAATAGATACACAATGAATAGATGATAGGCCAACAGCAGAAGCAGGTATTACTGAACCTGCCGCTACTATTGACGTTACATCTATCAAAGCATCTACAACATATTCATCTCCAACAGCCTTTGGAAGTGTAACTCCCTTATGGTCTGCAAGCAGAGTAACTGTATATGCTAATGCCATTTAAATCACCTAAGCACTCTTAATGTTAGTAATTTTACCTTGACCCTTGAAGAAAGAACAGCAGGTCTCACCCATTGTTCTGTACATTCCTTGGTTTCCTAGTTTACCAACACCGAATGGGTTTCCGTTAGTAATTCCATCCTCAAAGTATTGGGTTGGTTTCATAACAGATAGCCACAAGTGGTCTGTATCTAAGAACAGCATATCACTTAATTCATTTGTTGTGTTACTACCAGTAGAAGGCATATCTTTTGCAGGGATTAGAGGGATGTCAAAGTAGGTTGCTACTCTAAATCCAACTTCTTGACCCTTTGCACCTTTTACACCGTTATGTGTAGGAACAATTTCTTTCCTATCCATAAATCTCTCTTGGCTTTGTAGTAAGTCAGCAATGTGCTGAATAGTATCGTATCCTGTTAGAATACATTTTGGGTTTCCACCGTTTTGACGGATTCTCCTAATCATACTATTAATCATTGTTAGAGTTAGAACTCTAGCATCACTTGATGCATATCCATCTCCAAAGTCAACTTCTGCATCTAAGAAAGAAGCAGTTCCAGTTGCAGCGTTAGATGAAATAGATACAGTTCTTGATGTACCAAATATTTTCACTACATCAGCAACAACTGCGGAGTTGTCTCCGTTGTTAGCCCCAGTATCTAGTAAGTTAGCATTATACATTGCAGCGATTTCAGCAGCAGAAGAAACAATCTTCATCAAAGAAGTATAGTTTCTTTCAATGTTTGTTGCTGTACCATCATCATATGATTCGTATGGCATAACTAGCATTTTGCTTTGTGTTTCTGCATGATGCTTACCCATATCTTCTCTAACAATAGCCCTAATATCTCCGACTCCATCATCAATAGCAGCCAATTCCATACCCAATTCTGAGAACTCAAACAAATGAGCAACAGTTTTTGGACTTACGTATAGTTTAGCGTATTCTGGTGAAAGTGGTCTAAATCCATTTGCACCATCTAATGCAGCATTTTCTTCAACTCCACCAATTTGGTCTGCTCTTGGTGTAGATAAATCAGCAGTGTTTGCAGCAACAGCAGTTGTACCTGTTGTAAATGCAGAACCACTACCACCAGTTGGTCGGCTCTTTAGAACTCTCCAACCTGAAGATGTGTAAGGTCTCTTTGCTAGAATTGAAAGAGGGTTAACCTCTTGATTCAACATTGACCATACTTTTTGTCCGTAAAGAACATTGTATAAATCTCCCAATCCACTTGCAGCACTAAACGGGTTAGACGCAGCATCATGGGGCGTTCCGAATCCACCTACAACACCACTACTCTTCAATAGAGCATTACCAGCAGGGCCAGTTAATCCGTATGTTGCGGCTTCTAAATCTTTTATTGTGTTTGTATATCCACTCATTTTATATCACTCCTAAAACTTCCTCGCTAGATTGTGAATATCTCCCCAACTCATTGAAGATAACTCTTCTGATGAGGTTGGGAAACCTTCAGGTAATCCAAACGAAACTTCTTTTGCTTTTGCTATTTCATTATCTTTAGCAGATAAAGACTTACGTAGTTCAGCAAACTCTTCTTTGAGTGCTGCTACTTCTGTACGTGCATCATATTCTGCTCTTTCAACAGCAGACTTTCTGACGTTTTGTTCTGCAACGAACCTTGATTCAAATTGCTTTGATAGGTTTTCATATGCAATCTTTTCTAGTTGTTCAGCCTTATATTGTTCATATGCTTTTTCAATATTTTCTGCTGACAAATCTAGTGAAGTGAAATCAGAAGATTCCCATTCTTTAGATACTTTTAGAGGTGCAGGGGTTGCAGTTGGGTTTCCACCTGATACAACTTCTTCACCTGCTTCTATGTGTTCTAAATCTTGGTCATCTAATGCTTTTGCTTCTTCATCATCTGCCTCTGCTTTTTCATAGTCCATCATTTCTTTATCATCATGGCCTGAATCCATAGACATGTATTCCATGTTTTCTTCCATTGATGTATCCATCATTTCTTCTTCTTCCTTGTTGAGAGAATTAACTTGTTTCATCAAGTCATTTAACTCCTCAAGGGCTTTTTCCAACTTCTCAGTCATCTTTTTTTCACCTTTTTCTTCCTTTAATATATCAAATTTGGCTTCGGGGTTAATACCCTTTTCGCAAATTGTGACTTCGTGTAATTCAAGACCATCTATTTCATTATAATCGCCTAAATCATCTGATTTACGGCTTCTTTTGGAAATAGCCTGACCTCCTATGCTAAAAGAACGTAATGTTCCTTTTCTAATATTTCTAGATATTTCTTTTGCTTTTTCTATATCATCTCTTAATTTGATAACTACATAAAAACCTACATCATCAACATGAGTTTTATGAACAGTTCCATTTTTATCTCTGTAACTATCAATTACTTCTCCAACCTGTACATTAGAATGATTAGACATTACATTTCTAAACTTCTTATTAGCCATAAATCCCTCAACAGCACTTTCTAGTGCTTTAATGGTAATTAAGTCGTTTTGCTTATCTACCATTTCAATTGAAGCATAGCCACCAATAATCAAATCGTCGGACTTTAGGATACTAAAATCTCTAACATCATGATTAACAAGACGCATCGGAGCAGCCAACATTGAACAAGCATTTTTACTTTAACTATATTAACTAAGCGGATTCAGATTCAGGTAAGTCTAATTTATTATACCTGTCAAGTGTAATATCCCATACTCCCTCATCTTCTTTACTATCTAACATAGTTTGTTTTTTACCAGTCCATGTTACCCAAGTATCTTTACCATCTAAAGGTACAACCCTAACATGTAATCTAGTATCAAACTTATCACCTTCTAATTTATATTCGTGATAACCATCTTTTTGAACACCTAATATTATTTTACCACTATCAATTACTTTACCTTCTTTAACACCAGATGTAATTATTTTAGCAGGGAACTTACCTGATTTACCAAATAAGTTATAAACATCAGAAGTTGTTTCAATATCAAATAACCAAGCCATAGTTTTTTCAGACGTTTTAATAATCAATTCTAAATTACCATCTTCTCTCTTTTGGATAATATAATTACCTTCTTTTGGATTTTTCTTAGGTTGTTTTTCTATCATCTCATTATTAGCAGTAAAAGTTTCATTTGTTTTATCATAAACAATATCTTCTTGAGTTATTAACCATTTTTTAAATCTTTTAACATCACTATCGAATGCTGTACTTTCAAATCTATCCATGTGATGTTCTTTTACAAACTCTAATATTTCTTCAAATTTTACTGGCTCATCTATTTCTATCAACTTATTCTTTATTGATAATCTTAATTCAGAACGTATAGTTTTAATTGCTAATTTTAAATCTTCTTTCCAAACATCTATGTCGTATAGGGCTTTTTTCTCCATTAGATTATCTCCACTAAAACCCATAATAGTAAATCCATCAAAATCAGATTTTAATATTATTTCTGCTTCACCATGTATATCATCTGTAATATACATTTTTTTAACACCCTTTAATCTATATTTAAACGGTTTATCTAAATCTTCCCAAATAGATTTTTTTGTTTTGTCTGATAGTAATTCTAATGTTGATAGTTTATCCGATTGAGTAACTTCAGGTATTTCTATTACTTTAGCAGAATATAAACTAAAACCTTCTTTAGTTTTCTTTACTTCATCTACTTTCACTCTTACAATCGAACCTACTTCTACCGACTGTTTAGTATTCAATGCTTTACCAACAGGAATATATGCTTTATCATCCAGTTCCTTTGTAGTATATTTTCTAGCCTCTTCTGCTGTAACAGGCCCAATACCAATAGAATAAGAATATAAATCACTTTTAGTTTTCTTAGAATCTAATACTATAACATCCAAATCTACAAACTTTTTCCATTTAACCCATTTAGGATTTTTTCTACTACCCATTTGATATGTTGATTCAATATCCTTTATTACAACTCCTTCTGATGCAGGTAGTTGCATAATAGTTTCAGCATACGTACCAACTTCCTTGATTGAGTCTGCAATTCTTGTATCTTTTTTAGACGGGAATGCTAAATCTTCTGATGAATGTTGAGAATACTGATACATCAGAATGTTAATTCTTTCTCTTAATGGTACATCCATCAAATCTCTTTCTTCATGTCTCATTATGTCAAATACATGTAATCTTAATTTTAAACCATCAACAGGTTTCTTAAAAATATAATTAATAACAGATGCTCTATGTAAAGGTTCTTCTCCTCTAAATAGCATTAGTTCCCCATCTAATATACAATCACCAAATTGTTTTTTATTTAATTGTTCAACTTGTTCTTTACATTTTTCAGTGATATCTTTTTGATTATAAGAATATATTTTTACTTTACCATCTATCTTATGTAACTGTACTCTCATACCATCATATTTTTCTTGAACAACATATTCACCTGTAAATCCTTTAAGTTGTTCCATATCATTTAATTCAAATATTCTATACATTGGTTTGTTTGGTACTATAAAATTAATTTCTGACTTCTCTTCTTCTGATTTTTCTTCTGATTTTTTAATATTAATATCAACTAATTTGTTCCATTGTACAGAAGTATATTCTTCTAAAAATACTTTTTCTAATAAGGATAACATGCTTTTGAACTTAGTTTTAATTCTTTTAGTATTTTTATCATCTCCATAATGTTCTGAAATATATAATGGAATGTCTTTGACTTCTAAGTCTAATCCCATAGCACCTTGAGTTATTTCATCAGGACTCAAATTGTGTTTTTTCCATGCCGATTCAGGTAATGGCATACTGTGTGCTCTTAGTGCATAATGAATAAAAGCAGCAAAAACACTATTATTAGACAACAATGTTTCAATTACATTATCACCCAATTGTTCTGAAAACGGGTCACTGATTTCTTTAGATTCAAATCTTAAACTTTTAACAGCGTCATATAATTTACGTGCTTCCATAGAAGTAGGGTCTTCTACATTATCATCAAATACAATATCTTCATCTAAATGTTTTTTTAAAAGTCCTGTAAATGCATCCAAAGAATCAAACTGAGTTCTTATAGATTTGACAGTTCTTTTCCAATTCTTACCATATTCTTTTGGGTCTTCCAATGCAGATAGATAAGAATAACGGGTACGCTCAAAAAAATCTAAAACACGCTTTGTAAGCACATCTTTTTTTTTCTCGAATACCACACCTGATATTGACATTTAACCACTCTATTTATACCGATTAAAGTTTAAACTTATATCTTCTTTTATCTTGAGCAGCCGCACCATGTTCAGCATCCATTTCAGTTTCGCCTTGTAATCCTAATCTTGATACAATTTGCTTCAATTCCATATACTCTTTTTCATATCTTCTCATGTCATCTTCTTTCATAGGGCTATTCATAAACCTTTGATATGCTTCTTGGAATTGACCTCTAATATCATCCATTTTAGATTTTGTTATAGAATCAATTTCTGTACTTCTATATACTAAATCTAATCCAGTACCGGCTTTTAATAATCTCTTTAGCATAATTGCTTTACCCAAAGAATCGTATAATCTACCAATCTGCTGAGTTATTCTTTGTTCATCTTGTAACAATTTTTTCTGTCTTTCGCCTTGCGTAGCATCGAATCCCATAGAATTTTTATCTGAACCTGTTATTTCTAATTCCTCTAATTCGGTTTTAACATCATCTAATTTAGACTGTAATACTCTAATTTTACTTTGTTTATCCCTGTCTCTTTCATCAGATAAATAATCTTTCATTACTGATTTACCAACATAACCATATCCTTCATCACCTGTTGGATTTTTTATCTTTTCTTCTTTAGGATTTTTAGGAGGGCTTTTCAACTTAACTTCTTCACCCATTACATCTTCTTTGTTAGCAACAGTTGTACCATCTTTAAATTCTGCTAAAACTTCCTTTGCTTTCAATATTGCTAATTCTACTATTTTCTCTTCTTTTGTTACTCTTTCCGGCATTTTTTTCACCCCTCAATCCTTTCCACAATTTTGTGAATATCATCCCAATCCATTTTAGATATTACATCACTGGTTGGTGCAGAACCATTTACAATTGCAGGTTTTGGTGATGTAGATACTACAAAACCTGATTTCATTAACAAATTATCTTGTCTATATACTGTATCTTCTAGTGCTTTTACTTTGTCAACTAACTCTTTCATTAGTAATAATATTTCATTTTCTTCACTCATTATAAATCACCTTTTTTACTTGGATAAACCATACTCCTCAATTGATTATACAAAGTTTCATAGTCCTTCCTTAGTTCTGCTGCCGACGCTACGATACTTAAGTTCTTTTCATCAAACCTATTTAATTTTTTAGTTAGTTTCTTATCGCCTTTGATTAATTCAACCTTCTTCATCTCATCTATAAGAGAAGATAGTTTAGTTAAATCTTGACCAAAATATTCAGAAGGTTGAGTAGATTGAAGTAATTTCTTCAACTTCTTTTTTTCTTTAGGTTCTAGTTTTTCTAACAAACCACTATCAGCCTTTTGAAGTGTATATTGCCAACTCATTCTAAATCACCTCATGGCCCTTCATATCTATATTTTGACATATCAAACTTAAAGTGGTCTTTTACCAACTTTTCTATAACGGGTAGTAATGCGTTTCTTATTTCTTTTTCACTAGGTTCAGTATAGGTAATGTGTTCATAGTCTGATGCATCGTCTAATCTTTCAAGTAAATCATTTGTTAATCCGCCTCTAAACATATCTTGTCTTACATCTCCAAGTATGTCATCAATGGCATCTCTAATGTGTCTTTCAGGATTATGAGAATTTCTTGCTTCATTTTCCATCTGTTCCCCGTAAGGCATTAAATCTTTTTTAATGGCTTTTTTCCAACTCATTCTAAATCCTCCATGACTTCTCTTAATATAGCAAACTTTTCAGGTAAAGACTCAACTTTAACAGTATGTACATCATTTCGTAGCAATGACCTATCTAAAGATATTTCCCTTAATTCTGCTAAATAATACATAAATGCATATAATTCAGTAGTTCTTTTTAATTCTATTTTATAATCTTCATCCTGTATATCTGCTACACCTATACTAACATCTTTAGGCATCCCTTCTTCATCAAACATTGGGTCAGGTTCAGTTAGATAATATGTTTCTCTCTCTTCTTCATCATCTATTAAATCCATCAATCTTAGTTCTATTGTATCAGCGTAATCAATTATTTTATTTTTAGGCATTTCAGCAAGGGCTTTAATTTCTGATTTAGTAGCGTCAGGATTCATAGCGACTTTAATTTGTGAAGCCACTTTTCTATAATCTAGGTTAATAAAATCCTTCAACCTACCTAAATCTCCAACCTTTATTTCTTCGAGTTTAAATCCTCTTTGGGTAAATATTTCTTTAAGTAACTCTATTCCTGTTTTACCAGAATACTCTTCATTTAAAATATCTAATAATTGTACTGGATGTGTACCTTTTTCATATTTTCTTAAAAATTTAAAAATATTTTTTTGAGTAAATAACTTAGATTCACTCTGTAATGTTTCTAATTCACCCTTGTAATTTTCTATTCTAGAATCTTTACCATATCTAGCCAATAGATTTCTAAGGGTTGAAAGAAAAGAATATTCATCATCTGTTTTTCTATCCTTTCTAGATAATTGGTTTTCTAATTTATCTAATGTAGCAATTGCAGTTTCTACCTTGTCAAATATAGTAGGGTCTGCTTTAAACGATTCATAAATTGATTTTTCATCTGAACCATCTTCCAAACTTTCTTCAAATTTTTCCAGTTCTGTTTTATTTTGAGGACTACGCATATCATCAGACATACCTGCTATCAATATTATAGCAGCATTATCTTCTTTGAATTTTAAAAATTGTTTAAACACTTTACGGTGTGCAGTTATCGCTACAAATAACTTACTCATATCTATTTTTTTAGGTTTTGGTTTACCTTCGGAAGTACGTTCTTCTGAACCTAATCGTTTGAATCCACCAGTAGCCGTCATCAAATCATCAGATAAAGACTGTCTAAGTTTATCTCTCCAATCTTCATTAGTAACTCTAACTACATTTTCCAAATTGTTAACAAAGTTTTCAGGTATTTTATTGCTTAATAACTCTTTAACTTGAGGAGAAAATGTTTTTTTAATTTGGTCTAATACATAAGCAGTTTTAGCCATAGGCTCTTTATGACCATAAATATCTGCTTTTAATAATATAGACACGCTTACCACTTGTTTTCACTATTTCTCTTTCTTTTTGGCATTAGAATTACATCAGGTATATCGTTACTATCAGGGATTTTTTTCTCTACTGTTCTAGACAAATCAATGCCTACTGCGTCTAAATCCCTATTAGGTTGTATCTTACGCTCATTATACACTTTTGCTCTTGCAGCAGCCAATTCTCTTTCTAATTCTCTTACAGTTTTTTCACTCACTTAATCACCTTTTTTTAAACATGCTAGATTATCTACTCCGGCACTAACCTACCCTTCTTTCAGTTCTTTTATCAACATTTTGATTTCCGGCTGCTTCAGGTAATCCACTAAATCTTTTATCAGGCCCACTATCCATACTAGGCTTATTTCTAGTTGCAGGTGGATTTTCTTGTGGTTTACTTGCAGTCATTAATTGTTGTTCTTGTAATTGACCTAATTGACTTGCATCAATATCTGTACCTGCGTATGGGTCTGTTTCTACCTTTTCACTTGTCGAACTTTCTTTAGTAGGTTCGGGTTCAGGTTTAGTATAAGAAAATCTGCCTTCATCATCCATATCTATTTCAAATCCTAGATTCTTAATTGATGCAGCAATATTAACTTCAATCTCTCTCTTTCTTAATTTAGCAATCTCATCTTCTTCTTCAGATGGTGGAAGTTTTAAACACCAATCTGTAATACCAAACTCTTTTGCTACAAATGGAAATACATAATTATTCCAAATAGTTTGAGCCATTTCTACGGCTCTATTGGTAACAAGTATCTGCATACCTTCATTGTTTAATCCTCCACTAGCAGAATTATCTGCCATGAATATTTTACTTACCCCATAGAAACCGGATACTCTATCTCTTAAATCATCTTTGACAGATACATAATCCATTTCTTTTAGACTATCCATAAACTTAATCCATTCAATAGAACCTTTACCACCCTCTGATTCGATTCCCATTACTGGAATAAAATGCGGGTCTTGTTCCATCTTTTCTTTAACACCCTTCCAAAAAGATTTCATTGATTCTATGTTTCTTGTTTGAACAGCAAGTAATCCTCTAGGCATTCTCGCTTTGGTATAGGATGAATTGATGTAATTATCCATAGCGATTAATGTAGTAACACTATTCCATAGAGTTATTATCGGTGACAATCCATATAATCTACTAGGTGTGTATTTACTAAAATGTAATACTTCTCCTTCTAAGAAATATTGTTCCTCACCATTTACTCTATTAACATAATGAACTGGATACAATTCACTACTGCCACATGCTTCACAAGAACCTGTGGGTTCTTCTGAAATAAAGTCTCTATGTCTCAAACAAGTAAAACCTTTATTCCCTCTTTCACCTAATTCATCTGCATAAATATGCATACCAACAGGGTCTCCTCTGTATATTTCTTTTATTCTATGCATCATAACTTCTGAATCACTATCCAAGAAATACTCCTTGACTAGAACTAAATATGCATCATCCATAATGTTCAAGTCATCCTCTAACTCTTTTAGAACATCAATAAATAATTGTTCCGATTTGTTTACATATCCATCCATAAAAGATGAAGCGTATTTCAACTGATTAGTATCAGGTTTAGATAAGTCAGTAGAACCACACTCGACACATTCTGTTGTGGGGGCTTTGTGTTCTTTGCCACAAGAATTACACTTTAATACAAACTTTTCTTCCCAAAAATATCCTCGCCTAAATATTTCATTTTTCAATTGAGTAACACAAGTCCTAACTATAACAGATTGATTCGCTATATGGTAAATAACAGGAGCAGTTAACATATATGAATTATCTTTTTCTTGAATACCCGGATTGAATACCTTACGGTCAGCAGGTTTAGGAGTAGTCCTTCTAAATAGGTTAGTTATGCTGAATCTTCTTTTTTCTTCTACCACATGATTTCCCCCATTATTTGATTACCCGATTCTCCGAACACCTATTAAAGTTCCTTTAAGTGCTATTTACTCCTATCATTTTTGGTGTTTCTTCTGCCGCTTCTAATTTGTCCATCCAACTCATTTTAGAATTTTCTTCTAATTTACTAATGGAATCAACATCAATATCATAAGCAGAAAAATCATAATTAGTATTATCCTTATGATTGTGGTACTTCATTAGTTTGAACAATTCCCCTATCCTTTCTTTAGCCCAAGGTTCTTTCTTAAATCCTTTTTTGATTCTAACTAATTCTAATAATATGTCAGCGTTTGCTCTTTTTAATCTAAAATGCGGCCTACATTTAGTCAACAACTCATGTACATCTTTTTGAGAATAGAAGTTTAATCTGTTTACAGGTCTAGTATCTTGTGGAGATTTTTGGTCTAAATGTAATCTACCCATACCTAGAGATTTATGCATTTCAATCATAAATGCTTTTCCTCTATTTCCTGTTGCTACTAAACCGACTCTAGGGTTATTGTTTCTATCCATAGTAATGTAACCATCAGAATCAATAAAGGCAGCAGTATAAGCATAAATATCTTTTTTGATGTCATCATTCAATTTATAATACGCCCCATCCACATTAGTAATATTTTGACTAATTGCTAATTTGGAAATAATTTGAGTAGTCGTTTTATTTTTCAGATTTTCAGGTAAGGAATCTAATATTTCTCTAGATGAAATCCCCGGTGTATTACAAACAGATTTTAAAATATTTTCTTTGAGTCTATCCTTCATACCTTTAGTTGAACTTTGTGCTTTTAATATTTTTTTGAAATCTTTTTTTGCTTGTGTCATTTGTTTGTAAATGGATGCATATTGTTTATTTAATGGCATATCTTTTATCTCTAATTTCAGTTCCCAATACTTACATAGACAATCTATTATTTCTCTTTTAGATTCTACATCTTTAATATTACTAAGTTTAATTATGTTAGATTCGGAACATGTCATGTCATTAATAACAGATTTATATGGGCTAGCCCAATGTATTTTATCAATGCTTTTTTCTAAATGGTCTGAGTATGCATCTATCAAATTATCAATAGATTTTGTTAATTGTTTTTTCTGTTCTCCTTTGAGAGTTCTTCTAAATTTTTTCATATCCTTAACTAAAGTAGGAATATTTTTATTTTCAATAGTATATTCTTTCAAAGTTAAGTCTAATTCTTTACTTGCTTTGGTGTAACTCATTTTGAAATCTTCTGCATATTCTTTAACCAATTCATCATGATTAGATAGTGGTTTACCATCTAACCATAACATTTTTGCTTCTAATTCCATTTCTTGTTCTAGTTGACGTTGTTCCTCAGTAAGTTGTTCTACCTCTTTTACTTTGTTTGTCAATTCTTGTAATTGTTCTGAGTTTAATTTAGCCATTTTATCACTCCTTAAAAATTCAATCCCATTAAACCAGTATTCATTCCTATTGATGGCGTTTGAGGGGCATCAAACACTCCGAGGTCATCCAGTAGTATAAAAGAGTCAGTAGGGGATTGAGTTGCAGCATTAGCCAATGCTAATCCCATAACTAGGTCATCATGTGCTCCAACTCCTTCAAATTTTCCTGAATCTGTAATAGAAAACATAGATAATTCTTCAATTAGAGCAGTAGTCATCCTTTTACTATTATTATCTCCATAAGGAAAGTTGATTTTACCATTTTCAATGTTCATTTGAAGATTTAATATGATTTCTTGTTTCTTTTTTCTAGTTGTATTGAAATCTTTAATATTCATATCAGTCAAACTACGTAATTCTTGTGTAAATGCTTTAGCAAAGGTATTTGTCTCATATAAAATCTGTTCAGGTTGGAAAATTTGCCCTATAATTCGTATTTTTTCAATATTTTCTCTGAATTCTACATTTTTTGCTCTATCTACATGAACAATTGTCTTATTTTTCTCATCATCTACTTCTAAAACAACAATTACGTTATAATCTCCATCAGTAGAGATAGCAGGGTCAACTCCAACATAATATTTGTACCCTTTATCCTTACGATTTCCTAATTTTAACACATAATCTTTATTTTTGCAATTATTTACATGGTCAGGGTCGAAAAGTGCAGTACCAGTAGATACAGGTATGCATAAATATTCTCTAGTAAACTTCAATGAACCAATTTCAGACTTTCTTTGCATCAAAGCATCATAATCCCAACGCTCAGGCCAAAGTGGTTTATTCATTGAATCTAAACAAGGATATTTTCTAACAGTATATGCTTCATTTTCTTCTAATTGTGAAAATATATCAGTATATGTAAATGGTGTACCTATCATTCTCAAACTTGCAGTGTGATGAAGTGTAGGTATCATATCTCCAAAGAACCAATCTGTAACTCTTTGAATACCTGATAAACTAAACTCTTTCAAAGGGTCGTCAATAATTATTTCTTGAGGGTGAAGTCCTCTAATTTGAGAACCAACAGACCTTTCTAATATTGCATTACCATTTGTTAATTGAATATTACCAATAGCCCAACCTCTTGAAGGTCTAAACTTTTTTAATTGTGGAAGATTAAAATATTTATCAATTTCACGCATATGTACTAAAGTCTGCTTTTGATTAGATGAAATGTATAACATTTGAAACGGAGGTTCTTGAAAGCACAAGTTCCATACTACCCAACTGTGCATAAAGACAGATTTTCCGTGGTCTCTACTACAAATGATAACTGTTCTATCAGTAGTATTC
>MDSZ01221232.1_pt1 | contig 19079 bp, 24 predicted proteins | sample 811201 | NCBI WGS metagenome assembly MDSZ01 (sample SAMN05326647, study PRJNA326480) | marine metagenome | isolation source: seawater | place: Indian Ocean: North | collected 2010
AAAGCTACAAGACAGACCGTGAAAAGTTTGTGATCAACGAAGTGATTGAGAAAACATCCGACACTTCAGCGCGTGTATCGTTTGAAATACTCGATTTAGATGGTTTAACTGCCTTGTCCTCTAGGGATGATATAGTTGAAATGGAACAAAAACTTAAGGTGACTACTTCAATTAAGTAGGATGCAGGGGTTGGCACATTTTTTGCAAATCTACTGCAGAGGTTTGAAATGTTTTTAGTCCAGGCTGCAGTGCCAGCGTCATTAGTATTCGTAATTTTTATTATAGCCCATCTTTTTGTGGAAAGTGAAGGTTCAGGAATTTATTTACCTGAAACCAATTGGGATGGAGATGAGGAAGAGGTTTTTCCCGCACCGGAAGAAGAAATAGATCTAACTCGTATAGATCCAGAAACAGGAGGATTACTTCCTGATAAATATAATTACCTCAAAGTAGAAAATGTATTTTCTGGTAAGATCATTGGTTCAGAAAAGTTGTTTAGTTTAGAGGTGGCTTTACTGACTAAGCAACCTTCTATTGCCTCAGATCTTTTTATATCGGCGTTATTCGAAATGGAGCCAGATATAGTTAAGGAAATAACAAACGTTATTCTTGAAGTTGAATTAGGACAGCTTGAAAGTCTTGAGGGTAGAGAAAAATTAACTGGAGACATCCGATCTTACCTAAATGATTATCTGGAAGGTGAGGGGATGTTCCCTGGTATAACAGAAGTATTTATAATTAATTATAATGTAATCTAAATTTGGTACTAAAATTGCTCTGATTGATAAAGGAGAGTATATATGAAACATCAACTACCAAAGCCGACAAAAACACCAGATCAAACTATTCTTGTTTTTGAATGTACTTTTTTTGATGAACTCGGTCACGAAAATTACTCAAAGAAACTTACTAAAGAAGTAAGAGCTGAGGGTTTTGAAAACCTCAATCATTACGTTTTTTCGCAAGCGTAAGATAATATTTTGGCATTAGATACTTATAAGCAACAATACAAACAGCTAAAAAGATAGTTGCTACTGATGGTATAAATAGCAGTTCGTTTACGGTTAAAGAAGCTGCGCCGATATATTTACGTACCGCAAAGTTTACGATTATAAAAGCAACAAAAAAATATAGTAAACCTACTCTGGATTTTGCGCAGTATCTGCAATATTTAATCATGATCTGAAGAGACTTGTTGATTTTCTTTACTTTAAGCTGTAAGAGAAACTTATGCAAGTTGCGTTCCAAACTGAAAATGTTTATGAGAAAAGCTCGAATGTTGCCTCTAAAGGTGTGCACTCAGGAGGCATGTTAAATAATAGTGTAAATTTTAAGACTGGTCAGACCAGTATCCATTCTCACAAGTCACAGAATGAAAATTATTCCAATCTTAGGATTTACAGTCCGTATCTCTCCCCATCAAGTGTTGTTGTAATGGATAAATATTTAAGACAATCGGGAACCGAGCCGATCTATGTGCACAGTGAGGCTAGAACAAAGTACTTCAATATTTCTAAAACAGCTAAACCTTCAGATCATTTAAAGCTAAATTTGTTCGCATAAATTATGCGATAAAATAGGGTGTGTAATACTGTTTTGACGTGTTAAAATCAGAGTAAAAACTTCATTATACCTCGGGTTTAATCCCTTCCCAGCCATCTAAAATAGTTTGAGCAAACTCTATAGAATTATCCAAAGTATCTTTGTTATCTTTTAAATTTACGCTTATTATCTGATTCCGGCAGTATTCATAAACTTTGAAAAGGTTTTTTGCTAAATCGCCACCTTTATCGAAATCTAAACATTTCTGGAGGAAATAAATACAAGAAAGAGCTCGTTCAAAGTGATGTTCTCTTTCTTCATTAGAGAGATCCAGATTTAGTTTTTCCATACTAGCTATGGCTTGTTTCAAAGCAAACTTAACCGCTTCATAGCCGTCACCATTTGCCATATCTTTTGAAACTTTTGTCTCATTATACGATTTTAACGCGAAAGCAAGATTCATTTTAATTCCTCCGTACTTGCTTAAACGACGTTGAACGGAAAGTTTTAGTTTTTTTGTCAAATTTTTGAAAAAAAAACTAGCAATCTTTTTTTTAAAAAATTAGCTCCAAAAAATAACTTGTAACTATATGAAAATAAATAAAAAAAAGCAGATGGCATTAGAGTTGCTATCCTGGAGTGGAGGATTTTAAAATGTATGTTATTGATGATATAAAATCTACATTTTATAAGATTATGGTACCGCTTCTTAATAGTCGTGGTATTGATTTAATCTCGTTGTCAGACATTAATGCACAAACCAGTGTGAAGCAGTCGGGAACTTTTATTTCCGTAGCCGACGTTAAATTTGACTGCATGGCTGATCAAAGTTTCAAAAACTTTTTGAGGCAAAATAAATTCCAAAGAGCGGTTCTTTTGAAGCCAAAATGTGAAGAGTTCAAGATAAGAACCTTCTTTAATTCTGCGGTAACTATTATAGAGACACCGTTTGAGTTGGAGAATGATACTTTGCTGAATACATTTTATCTCCACTTTTTTCTGGAATGCGTGTTGCAAAACCAACCTAATTTGCCATGTGCTTCGGAACAATCAGCAAAGCTGGTCAATCTGGTCCGTAAAATCTCAATCACAGATGCTACTGTTTTAATCAATGGTCCTACAGGATCTGGTAAGGAGGTTTTATCTTCCTTGATACATGCTTTTTCTAATCGCAGTGATAAACCTTTTATTGCATTAAACTGCGCTGCAATACCTGATCAAATGCTAGAGTCTATACTATTTGGGCATGAAAAGGGGGCTTTCACTGGAGCGGTCCAGGCAAATCAGGGGTTGGTAAGAGCTGCGGACACTGGCACAATTTTATTAGATGAAATTTCTGAAATGCCTCTAAATCTTCAAAGTAAGTTACTCAGAGTGATTCAAGAGAAACAGGTTCTTCCCATCGGCAGTAGCTCTGAAGTGGAAGTAGACGTCAGGATCATAGCAACCACAAACCGAGACATGTTTAATGAAGTTAAACTTGGAAATTTTAGAGAGGATTTATATTACAGATTAAATGTCTTCCCAATAAATAATTTATCCCTAGCGGACAGAGTTGAAGATATCATTCCGATCGTGGCACATATGTTATTTAAGTCACAGATGGAAACTGCTGAATTATTATCAATTACGGAGGAAGCTCTGCTATCGTTAATGGAGCATGCATGGCCTGGGAATGTTAGGGAATTGGATAACATTATTCAAAGAGCAAGGATTTTATCATCAGGCGATAAAATTCAGCTTTCGGACTTGATTTTTGATAATAACGCAACTGGTGAACAGCTCAATACAGCTGAAATACTGGCTGCTAAGTTTAAAACCGCTGTTACTGATGAGGTGCTCTGATGAAAATAACTGCGTCAAATACTCAACAAATTAACCAGAACCTGTTGAAAACTTCTAAAGATTTTCCTCAGGACAAGTCGACTGGTTCCGAGGACTTGTCTTTCCAGGAGCGTCTAGGTGAGGGACTTCGTAACGTTGCAGAAGCCCAGAAGGATGCTGCTCAAATTGCTAAAGATTTTGAGTTAGGTACGGAAAATGATTTGGCGAAAGTTATGGTAAGCCAGCAAGTCAGCTCACTCGCTTTCCAATTAACACTTAACGTCAGAAATAAAGCATTAAGCGCTTACAAAGACATTATGAATATGCCGGTATGATGGGGTAAATTATGGCTAATGTAGATCAATTTGAAGACGAAAATGTCGTTGCTACTCAACGAACTGGATTGCTGGCTGCACCCACTCAGGCCCTATCAAAAGTTCGGGAAACTTTAGACCAACCGGGTTTTCGTCGGGCATTCCCAACACTGTTGGCTACTTTGACTGCCGTTGCCGCTATAATTCTTTACATTTCAATGCAACAGCCTTCTATGACCACCTTGTATTCATCAGTTTCTGAAGCCGAAAAGTCTAAAATAATTAACTCACTAAAAAATATGGGGATTGAGGTGCAACTTGATCCTGCGACAGGGGAGATCTTGGTGCCTGGAAATGTCTATCATCAGGCTAGAATATCTTTGGCAGCCCAAGGTTTGCCGGAGTATTCTGGTGGAGGCTTTGATGCTTTGGACAATATGCCTCTTGGAATTTCTAGATCTGTTGAGGGGTTAAAATTAAGACAGGCTCAGGAAGTAGAATTGTCTAAATCAATTACTGAAATAAGCAGTATTCAATCCGCAAGAGTGCATTTAGCCCTACCCGAAAAATCAGTTTTTGTACGTGACCAGACACCCCCGACAGCGTCAGTTTTTGTGAATTTAAAAAATGGTCGCAAGCTTGACCAAACTCAAGTTTTAGCAATTACAAACCTTGTTTCGTCATCTGTTCCGGCTATGAGCCCTTCAAATGTCTCGATAATTGATCAATTCGGTAACTTATTATCAAATGCACCTGATGATCCTGATCAAGCTTTAGCTGATAGTCAGCTTGAGTACCGCATGAAGCTGGAAAATATCTATCGCAATAGAATACAGAGTTTAGTTACGCCTATCGTCGGAGCCGGAAATGTGAATGCTCAGGTCAATCTAGAAATAGATTTTACTAGAAAAGAAATTTCGCAGGAAATTGTTGATCCGGATACTGTTGCTACATTAAGTGAACAGAACTCACTAAATGTAACGGCCAAAAAAGACTCCGTAGGCATTCCCGGCGCTATTTCTAACGAGCCACCTCAAGAAGCTACTGTAAATCAAGAGCAAAACCAAGCTGGATTAGCAGCCAACAATGCTCAAGGTGAAGGGGAAGAATTTGAAACTAAGTCTTCAACGAATTTAAAAAATTATGAAGTTAGCAAAACTTACGAAACGGTTAAAAATCCATCAAACCTGATCACTCGTATTGACGCCGCATTACTCATTAGAGATCGTAAGGTTGTAAATCCAGATACTGGACTCGAGGTATTCGAGCCCGTACCTCAAGAGGTTATAACTCAGGTTGAAAACCTTGTGAAAAGTGCCCTCGGCATTAAACAGGAACGAGGAGACAGCTTGACGGTTACCTCTCAGCCATTTGTAGAGGAGTTTGATGGATTTGTAACTAAATGGTACGAAGGAGTTTGGTTTAGGTCTATCGTTGAAAAAACTCTACTTGTTTTACTTATAGGAGTAGTTGCACTAGGTGTTGTGCGTCCGATGCTAAACAAAATTCTCGTTCCGACGGCAAGCACAAACTCAGTTATGGAACTTTATGCAGAAGCCGAGACTATGGCAGAAGTTGCAGCTAAGCGAGCGACTGAGACAGAAGCAGTCGAGGTAGATGAAGGTGAAAGCTTAGATGAAATTAAAGCTAAATTAAAGCCAAAGAAAAAAGCTGGCGTTTCGGCAGACATGCTAGATACTGCAAATACTTATGATGATAAAGTTGCGCTTGTTAGGATCATTGTGACTGAAGAGGCGAGCAGAGTTGCAAACGTATTTAAACAATTAATGAGAGAAGATCTTGAAGTTGTGAAATAGGGTAAGAAAATGGCAGAAGAAAATATTGACGAAGGAATTGAAAATCTAACTGGGACTGAAAAGTCTGCGATACTTATGATGTTGCTTGGTGAAGATGAAGCAGCTACCGTCCTACAGAAATTAACCCCAAGAGAGGTTCAGCATCTTGGTACGGCCATGTATTCTGTTACTGGGGTGGACCAAGAAACTGTCAATGCGGTTCTCGATGAGTTCTTAGATACTATAAAGAAACAGACAGGAATTGGATTAGGCGCAGGACAATATATCGAGAATGTTCTTACAAAAGCGCTTGGTGATGATAAAGCTCAGTCGGTATTAGGTCGAATAACTCCGGCGAGTTCAGAGTCTCAAATTGATATTCTGGATTGGATGGATGCAAGAGCAATCTCAGAACTAATTCTTGATGAACACCCACAAATTAAAGCCCTTATAATTTCATATCTGGATTTTGGTCTGGCTGCTGATGTGTTGACACTACTTCCAGACGATCTTCAGGCTGATATCGTGAGAAGGATTGCAACACTTGAAACTGTAGAGCCAGGTGCAATCAAAGAACTTGAGAGAGTAATGAAAGCTAAATTTGCCGCAAATACTTCATTAAGAGCATCTCAGATCGGTGGAGTAAAAGCAGCCGCTAAGATAATGAATTTCACAAAAACAGAAATGGAGTCACGTATCTTAGGTGCTATCAAAAAAGAAGATCGAGATTTAATGGCGGAAATTCAAGACAATATGTTTGTATTTGAGAACTTGGGCGGATCTGATGAGAGATCGCTTCAAACTCTGCTACGGTCGGTGGATCAAGATGTATTAGTGATTGCGATGAAAGGTGCAGAAACCGCGCTCCAGGACAAATTGCTTGGCTGCATGTCAACTAGAGCCGCTGCTAACATTCGTGATGAAATGGAAGCACTTGGTCCCGTACGGCTTACTGAAGTTCAGGAGGCGCAGAAACAGATAATTAATGTTGCCCGTAAGCTTTCAGATGATGGAACGATTGTGCTTGCTGGTAGAGGTGGTGAGGAAATGGTTTGATGAGTGATATGCATGAGGACACCATAACCAAAAAAGAAGAAACAGACTACACAGATCTCGAAAGCCTACTGGAAGCCGCAAAATTATCAGAGTTTACGCCTGATCCCGGATATACGGAAGAAAATCAAGAATTTGTAAAGTTCGAAAGTTTTTTTGAAATTGTAAAGTCCACTGAGACTGCTGAAGTCGAAGCGCAAGAGCAAAATGAAGTTCAAAAATTAAATGAAGATCTTGCTGATGAACTGGAAAATAGTTCAGAAGACGAGATTTTGACAGATGTTTCTGAGATGGGTATGGCAAAACCTTCTAAAGAGATCGACGAAGATGGTTCTAATCAAATAGAAGTAGATGCTGCGGAAGAAACATCGAAAGATGACGAGACAGATGATAACGAAGTAGAAACATCAATTGACGACTCTGGAATTGAAAAAGAAGAACATTCAGCAATTCCAGACAATCAAAAAGAGAATAAATTAGACAATTCGGAAGATGAACTTGGCGAAACTATTTCGACTGAAGAGACTTTCGATAGTGAGCTTGAGAAAAGTGCATACGAGAGAGGTCGTCGAGCTGCGCTGGAAGAGTTTGAGAAATCAATGGAGTTGGAGAAACAATCATTACAAAATTTAATAGAAACCTTGTTTTTGATAAGTGATAAATTTCAACAAGAAACGGAGTCCCTTCTTAAGCGAAAGTTGCTTGAATTATTGGACGAACTTATCGGAGCAAAAATTGAGGAATTTCAGGAGCCCTTCATAAATAAAATTAAGTTGGCTGCGGAAAATATTATAACTGCTAGCACAGAAATTAGCCTAGAGCTCAACAGGTTTGATTTAAAAATCTTAGAGGCTAACGCAGAGGTAGAAAACCTTGGGTTTAAAATGTACGAGAATGACGAACTTAGAAGGGGGGAGTTTAATCTAATCAATGAAGCTTCGGGGTTCCAGCAAAAATTATTGAGTAAAAATTGAGTAGCTATTATGATTGAAAAAGAAGTTGAGTTCCCTAAATGGAAGAATTACTTTGAACGTTCGGTCGAAAGTGTTTTGTCAGCGAAGCTTTCAAGCTCAACTGCATTTGGAAAGGTTCTCGCGTACAATGGGCAGGTGATTGAAGTTTCATCTTTGCCTGGTGTGCTTGGGTCTCTTTGTACTATTTCCCCAGAAAACGGCGAAACTATTAAAGGTGAAATTGTTTCTGTTACTGAAGAAAGGGTAGATATTCTCCCGTATGAGAGCAATTTAGATGTTAGGGTTGGGGATACAGTTTTTTTAACTGAAACGCAGCAAGAAGTAAGAGTTGGAAATGGTTTGTTAGGGAGGGTCGTCGATGGATTAGGTGCTCCTTTAGATGGTATGGGTCCATTAGAATTATTAGAGAGAAAGGGATTAAACGGCGCCAGGATTAATCCATTTAAAAGAAAGCCAATAACAAAAGTTATAGACGTTGGTATTAGAAATATAAATGCACTTTTAACTTTAGGTAGAGGCCAAAGAGTTGGGATTATCGCCGGTTCCGGGGTGGGTAAATCCGTTCTGCTTTCAATGATCACTAAAAGCACAGATGCTGACGTGGTCGTGGTTTCATTAATTGGAGAGAGAGGACGAGAATTAGCTTCTTTCACGCAAGGTGTATTAAATTCACATTCAAAAGATAAGGTGGTAGTAGTAGCTGTTCCAGCAGACCGTTCACCGCTGTTGAGAATACAAGGTGCAAAACGCGCAACTTCAATCGCCGAATATTTTCGGGACCAAGGAAAAAATGTTCTTTTGATCACCGATTCTTTAACTAGGGTAGCTCATGCGCAGAGAGAACTAGGGCTTGCGCTGGGAGAGCAGCCAACTTCTAGGGGTTATCCTCCATCAGTAATATCCTTACTTTCAAATCTTATCGAAAGAACTGGAACAAGTGATAATAATGCAGGCAGTATAACGGCTATTTATACTATATTAGCTGATGGCGATGACACAACATCAGATCCTGTGGTTGATACCGCTCGAGCGATCCTTGATGGTCACATAGTATTGAGTAGAGACTTAGCCCAGCAAAGTATTTATCCGGCAATCGATGTTAACCAGTCTGTTAGTAGGTTGATGAATGATATTGTAGAACCCACTTATCAAAAAAACGCTCAAATTCTGCGCAGATATATTTCAAAATATTATGAAAATAGAGATTTAGTTCTGATGGGTGGTTATGTTCAGGGTCAAGATCCGGACTTAGATAAAGCATTAGCGCTATGGCCAGAAATTACTAAATTTCTTCAGCAGGATGAGAAAGAAATTTGCCGTTTTGATACATCGCAAAAGCAACTTAAAGACCTTTTAGGAGCATAAATTGAAAAAGTTAAAGAAGTTTGATTTACTTCAAATTAAGGAAAAGCTCAAAATGCAGAAATCAATTTGTGATTTAAACGGTTTGGAGGCTGATACTGAGAAATGTGAGAAAATTAAAAATGAACTTCATAAGCTTTTAGAGGACTATAATTCTAATGTTGATAAGATTGGTGTAAACTCTTTTATAAGTAAAAGACACCTTATGCATAAAATGTTGGATCAAAAAGAAGTAATGCAAAATAGGCTTGAATTCTTAGAAAATGAAAAATCAGTTGTTTTAGAAGAAGTTACTAAGTCTAAAGTGAAAAGAGAGATCTTTGAAAAAAAACAAGCGGAAGTTAAGAAACAACTAGAGAACGAACGTATTAGTAAAAATGATGATAGCTCGGTGATACGTTCAAGTCACAGATGAATGGCACGTTTTTTGCAGCCTCTGTGTTGAATAGCTTCCGGAGAGCGTAAATGAGCATCATTGCAAATAACAATGTAAATAGCATTAACTCGCAATTAATTCCTGAATTACAAGGTTTAAAAATTGCAGATGGTACAGTTATAAATGGTAATTTCTTAAACATAATTTCAATGTTATCAGACAGCTCTGAATTCAGTCTCACCACCAAGGAAAATCCGGAGCTTTTGCTAGATGTACAGAATACAAATAATAACTTTTCCACTTTGCAGCTATTACAAAAGTTTCTTGATGAGCACGGAGTAAATACAAAAGAAAAAGTGCAACCAGAGGTAGCATCAAAATTTTTGGAGTTATTTAAGTCGGTTGATAAACCCACAGCGCCTTTTGATAAACCCACAGAGCCTTTTGATAAAACAACAGGGTCTTTTGATAAACCAAGCGAGGATATTGAAGCAGCGATTGGTAATGAATTAAATCTGCAAAGCTTGCCAATTGGAAAAGTTCTCATAACTGCCGCGCTAAAGCATCTTGAGAAAAACTTTCTTCAAGGTGATTTATCTCCAATGACTAGCGATAGGTCTAAAACTGTATCTCCTGAGACAAGTGTGAAAATAAAATTTTCGGATGAACTGCCACTCGATATCGATGGTGAAGAGCATATTAATAAAGCTATGCTGGCTCACTCCGTAATTGATACAACCTTATTTGAAAGTTCAGAGCCAAGAGCTGTAGTCATTGAGATTGGACATATCGTCGACCAAGTTTCAGAAGAATTTAATCAATTTCAAATATCAAAAGTATTTACAAGACCGGAGGAGAAACTTGATGAGGCCAACGAATATCAGGATGCAAAAATAAGTGAAACAATTTCAAGTTTAAGTATTAATTTAAAGCCAGGATTGGTTACCGCACTGGCTGAAACTGAGACTTCTCCAGCAATTTACAAAGAAGTATTGATCCCAGATGAGGACCGCGCTCAAGATAAAGTTATAGTTTTGGAGATAGATAAAGTTGAGGGTGATACGGTTATAGCTAAAATTATGTCTGATCACTTAAATGAGCCAGCCTGCTTGCCTAAAAAAATTGTATTGGAGTTTTCTGAGACTAAGCCTGCAGGCTCTAAGCCGTCAGTAAATTTATTAGTTATCAGTGAAGAAAATTTCATAGATACCGAGGTTTCAATTGATACTAATCATGCGACCCTTTTAACAAAAGAAAACGGAGATAGATCTCATTCGCTCTCTGAAACCAATTCGAAGATAAAAATTTTTAATTCAGACTTTATTGAAGTTAGTGATAATAAACCTGAATGGAAAAATTCTGAGATTGAGATTTTCTCAAAAGACTTTTCTGATGCGCTTGCGGCAAGGTTAAAGACGTATATTTCCGGAGAATTTAATAATAAAAATATGTTAACAAGCCTTCGAGAGTCATTAATTACAGAAGATAATAAACAGATATTGGCAGATGTTATAAAGGTGCAGCATCTAGATTTGTTAAAGTCGATTAGGTTTAAACCAAAGGCTAGACTGATGCTTTCGACAGCTGATGTGCTTGGATACCGAGACGCCATCAAAATTTCAGAAAAACAATTATCTTATTTTCAAGTCGCATCAAGTTTTGATGATATAACCAGATTGAATGAGCTTAAACCCATCGATTTTGAATTTAGTATTACAAAAGAGAAAGAATTAACAAAACAAGGAGAAGATAATTTTTCAAAACTAAATCTTCTTGAACCTGCTAAGCATTCTTATCAGCTGACAACTACTGATAGTCGTATATTGGCTAGCCCAACAACCAATTCTGGTGTGAATTCTGTAATTAATAGTTTAAACTTATATGAGGCTCAATTTACATCTCGGCTTGGAATGTTACTTGCCGATCAATTATCTCAGGGGAATGAAAATTTTGAATTACAGCTGGAACCGGAATCTTTTGGTAAGGTGCGTATTAATGTTTCCTTAGAAAATTCAAATGTAGAAGTAAAAATGACTGCTGAGAATCCAGCGGCTGTTCTTGCTCTGCGAGGTGGTGAGCTTATGCTACAAAATATTGCAGAACAATATGGACTGAAATTATCTGATTATTCAGTGGATATGCAGAATAATCAAAACGGCCAGAGCTCTGATCAAAAAGAAGACCTGCGCAAAAACGGTGAGATGCAGAAAAATAGTATCGAAGATGTTGAACAGGATTTATCATCGAACGGAGCTGACGGTAATTATAAGTTGAACCTACTCGCATAGGAATTTTAGAATGGCTGAAGAAGAACCAAAGAAAAAATTAAATTTCAAGAAAATAGCATTATTTGGCTTGGGGCCTATCGTCTTGATAGGAATAGGCCTTGGTGTTGGTGCATTTCTATTTATGCCAACCCAAACCCCAGTAGAACAAGTAGAGGAATTAATTGAGAAAAAATTGCAACAAGCTGGACAATTGCCTAGTGCTGACGGCGAGGGTGAGGAAAACGCCGAGCCTCAGAAAGTTTACAAGGATACCCCGTCTACTGATACTTTTGTAACAAGCTACTATACATTTCCTGATAACTTTACGACGAACTTGAAGGCGTCTAAGGCTTTCTTACAAATAAGCGTTGGAGTTTCAACTCAGTATGATGAGACAGTTATAGAAAATGTTGAGTTACACCAATTGGCTCTACGATCAGAAGTTCTTGGAGTGATTAGCGAATTCACAGTAGAACAGGTGGAGGGTAAAACGGGAAGAGAACAGTTGGCTGATACCATCAAGAATGCTATAAACGCAAGGCTTGAAGATCTTGAGGGTTTTGGTGGTGTTGAAGGTGTATTTTTTACGTCCTTTGTGCTGCAATAGATGAGTATGTTTAATGGTCGGTTCACGAAAACTATCAAATGATGAGGTTGAGGCTCTCCTTAGTGGGCTGAATGATGAGTCTAAAGAAGATACAACAGAGCAGTTTGACCCGAACGAAGTGCGAGAGTTCAAATTTGGCACTGAAGATTTGTCTCTTTTGGGCGATTACTATGCGTTAAGAATGATTAATGAGAAAATTTGCCGATTTACCAGAGCTGTTTTTTTACCGATGCTGCGCATTATGCCTAGGATTTCATCGTTTCCGCCAGAAGTAAAAACATTTGATGAGTATGTTGAAAGTTGTGATAATTTTGTGAGTGTTACAAACAGCAGAATAGAAGACTTACGTGGCAATGCGTTACTTGTAATTGAGGCTCCATTCATTTCACATCTAACAAACACTTATTATGGCGGGTCCAAGGTACAATCACTATTTTCGCAACAAGGAGAATTTACAGCAACAGAGCAGCGAATAATTGAAATTATTACTGAGGGTATGAATAATGCTATGGAAACTGCTTGGAAAGATATGCTTCAAACAAAATTTGAGGTTCAATCCAGGGAGGAGAATATTCAGTTTGTATCCTTTGTCGACGGTGCTGATACGGTAATTGTTTGTGCGTTTATGGTGCAAATGCCTAATCATGATCCAGTCAGCTTTGATGTCGTATATCCGCTTCAAACTTTAAAACCCATATCATCGCAGTTGCGGTCGCGGGTTCAAAATGAATTTGCACAAGACGATAGGACATGGAAGGAACGATTGCAGAATGCAGTTCTCTCAATTCCGCTGACACTCACAGCGGAACTTGGCAACCCAAAAACTTCTATTGGCCAATTGTTAAAATCTTCTGAAGGTGATGTGTTTGGCATGAACCTTCCAGAGCATGTTTTAGTCAAGGTTGCAGGCGAGAGCGTATTTTTTGCGGATATTGGGAAAGTGGGTCCAAATGCTGCTATTTCGATGAAGAGAAGAATTTCACAAAGTGAGGAAGACAATGGCTGAAGAAAATCAAACAGACAGCAAACCAGATGGAATTGAAAATCTAAAAGTTCTTGAAAATATTGACGTTGAACTTACGGTAGAGGTTGGACGAACAGAAATAACCATTCGAGACTTGCTAAGGTTAAATGAAGGTTCAGTGGTTGAGCTCGAAAGACTTGCGGGAGATCCACTCGATATTTTAATAAATAACACAAAGATTGCCAAAGGCGAAGTCGTTATGATTGGTGAGCGGTTTGGTGTAAGGTTTGGGGAAATTGTCGATCCAGAAAAAAGAATGGAAAGTCTTTGATGTCATTAATTTGAATGATGAAAAAATATTAACTAACATACTGATTTTAAATGATTAAATAAAACTGGCACATCTGTTGCAATCCTTCAGTATTGAGGAATTGCAGATGTTGTATGAAAAAATCGCATTGGTAATATTATTTTTGGCAGTGTTATTCGCTGTTCAAATGATTTTATATAAACGATATAAATCTAAACCGAATGCAGAGGCTTTTTTACATGATTTAAGGCTTCATTCACGATTAAGTTTATCAAAAAACGAGCAAGTAAGTATTGTAAGTGCAGGATCTGATAAATTTTTAATAGTGTCTTCAAGAAATTCACCCGCCACTGTAACGGCTCTAACCACTTCAAACGCTACTGACAACACTGAAGGGTACGTCCATGAGGATTAATAGTCTCTCATTTTTTTGTATTTCGGCGGTATTCTTAATTGGGAGTTCTGGTACATTACTAGCTCAAAATTTAGGGGCATTCGGTCTTCCGGCGCTCACTTCATCGACAGGATTAAATGGTGAGACTACTTATTCCCTTTCTCTTCAAATATTGGTATTGATGACGGCTTTGACGGTTCTGCCCTCATTGGTGTTGGGTATGACGGCATTCACTCGAATAATTATTGTTCTATCTATATTGCGCCAAGCGCTAGGAACCCAGCAGACACCGCCTAATCAAGTTTTAATTGCCATCGCATTGTTTCTCAGTTTTTTCATAATGAGTCCCATTTTTGAGGTGTTATATGTTGATACGCTTGCCCCGTATCTCGACGGCACTCTTTCGATGGAACTTGCTATGGACCAAGGTTTGTCGGTTTTAAAAGAATTTATGGTTTCAAATACAAGAATAGAAACCTTGAACATGTTTTCAGATTTGTCCAATTCTGGCCCATTTGAGGATAAAAAATCCATCCCAATTTCTATTGTTTTACCTGCATTTATTACCTCCGAATTAAAAACTGCTTTTGAAATTGGTTTTCTAATCTTTCTGCCGTTCCTTGTAATCGATATGGTGATAGCCTCTATTTTGATGTCTTTGGGTATGATGATGTTATCACCAATGTTAATTTCTCTTCCCTTTAAACTTTTACTTTTTGTTTTGGTTGATGGATGGGCGATGACAGTTGGGTCCTTATCAGCAACATTCTTGGTTGGGTAGATTAGATGGCATATGATCAAAACGTTCAATATTTAAGCCTCGCATTTTGGCAGATTATCATGACCGCTGGCCCTATTTTGGCAATTGCTTTGGGGATTGGGCTTTTAATCGGTTTAATCCAGGCAGCTACATCCATCCAAGAAATGACCTTGAGTTTTGTTCCGAAACTTTTTGTTGTTTTGGGGGCTATGGCTTTGTTTGCTACCTATACTTTGTCTACAATGACTGACTATTTCATGTTTATTTTTGAAGAGATCGCTTTAAAGGGAATATGATGTGGAGCAAATTTCTGGTTACCCTGGGATAAGTTTACAAAGTATCCCAATTTATTTTCTTCTCCTTTTACTATCAACTTTGAGAATAGGAGCATTTCTCTTATCATCTCCATTTTTTGGTTCTAGGATGATACCGGTGCAGGTTCGTATTGTTTTCTCTTTTGGAATTGGCGTTTGGGTTCTTAATAATATTAATTTACCTAACTTTGAAACCTTGGTAAGTTCAGATCTAATACCCATAATCTTACAGGAAGTATTTATTGGCCTTACTTGTGGCATGACCTTGTCGATATGCTTCGGAACCGTCATATTGGCTGGTGAAAAAATAGCAGCAACATCTGGGCTTGCTTTTGCATCTCAAGTTGATCCGACCAGCGGTGCCCAATCACCAGTTATTAGCCAAATTTTTTCACTATTCTTGCTTGTCTTATTTTTTTCTTTGAATGGGCACCTAGTAATTTTTGAACTTTTGTTTGCCAGCTATAAGGGAATGCCAATTGGTACTGTTGTAGATTATAAATATATGATTCAAGAAGCACTTACATCTGCTGACTTTTTATTCAGAACTGCTGTTATAATAGTTTTGCCTATTGTCAGCATCTTGTTCTTTATGAATATCGGCATTGGTTTTATAACAAAATCAGCTCCACAACTGAACTTATTTTCTTTTGGTTTCCCAATGACGATCCTGGGTACATTTTTCGTCTTATATTTTTCTGTTGATGCTCTACAATTTGTATTTTCTGAACTATTAGATAATGCTCTTGGTATTGTAAGAGCGGTCTTAGAGGGATTTGATTATGGCAGAAAATGATCAAACTCAAGAGAAGACCCAAGAACCGACCCAGAGAAGGTTAGAGAAGGCAAGAGAAGATGGTGATGTATTATCATCAAAAGAAATGTTTGTGTTCGCCTCTAGCGCAGTAGGTCTGATAGTGCTTACTGTTCTTGGTTTTTTTTCAAGTAGTTTACTCAATACATGGGGTACGTTATTTTCGTTTTATCATCCCGAGGACCTTCTCAAAGCTAAGTCTTTCAATTCATGGCAGAGTTTTAGATTACTTATTCAGGGTGCGGCAATTTTCGCAATTCCTTGTTTTGTTGGTATCTTGCTTGTACAGGCTGTAGTAGGCGGTGGTTTAAGCTTTAGTTCGGCAGCTTTAGGGTTCAAATGGAATAAACTGGATCCGGTAAAAGGATTAGGTCGTATTTTTTCGGTGAAGGGTTTAGTTGAGTTAATTAAGTCAATTGCGAAAGTTGTATTTCTAACTGGTATCGTTATTGGATTTATGTGGTTTATTTTGCCGAATGTAATCTACTTAAGTGCAGGGTTACTAAATCAGAGTTTAGAAATACTGTACCGTTCTTTACTGATATTCATCTTTACTATGGTGCTGTTATTATTCGTTATAGGTTTAGGAGATTACTTATGGAGCAGGCATACATGGATGGAAAAACTAAGAATGTCGCGTCAAGACTTGAAAGATGAGTCTAAAGAAAGTGAGGGATCACCTGAGGTCAGAGCTCGAATAAGAAGGCTTCAAATGGAAGCAAGTCAAAGAGCTGCTGAACAGGCCACGGCTGTCAATGATGTAAAAGATGCTACGGTTGTAATTACTAACCCAACCCATTTTGCTGTAGCAATAAAGTATGCACCAGAAGAAAACGATGTTCCAATTATTCTTGCATTGGGAAAAGGGCCTATGGCACTTCGGATAATGGAACAGGCAGAGATAAATTTAGTTTCAGTGGTAAGATCACCGTTACTGGCTAGAGCCTTATTTTATACTGGAGCGATCGGAACCGCTATATCTGAGCAGCTATACTCTGCGGTAGCATCAGTATTAGCTTATGTGTACCAATTAGAACGTGGTGGTGACGCGGTTTTACAAGATCCAGAAATTCCATCTGATCTGATGTTTGATGAATTCGGTAAAACAGTGAAGGAATAATAATTTGAAGCGAAAAAAATCATCTATGGGACAGTTGATTTCTACTTTAGTATTTCTGTTTATGGCTATTTGGTTGGCCTATGAGGCAAGAAATTTCTATATTCATGGGAATTTAATTAAATCGATACTAGTTTTTGTGGGTAGTTTGTTGGCCTTGCTTGCTACATTTCGTTTTCAAATCCAAAGGCTTGTAAACAGATTTAAGAAATGGTGATGAGGATAAGTTGTGCCAATTGTGAATATTATTTTGTTACGCATGATCCTGCGCGACCATGGGGCTGCAAAAGGTTCGGGTTTAAATCGCAGGTTTTACCAAATTATGCAGTGAAAAATACAACTGGCATAGAATGTGCTTATCATACCGTGAAAAAAGTTCGAAAAATAAAGCAAGAGAATTTAAAAAATGGCAACACGCGCAGCTGATAAAGATCTAGAAAATGGAATAAAAGTGGCTTTAGACGCCGCTGATACAGCTTCAGGCGTCACTGAAGAATTTAATAACGTACGTGAACAATTCGAAGTCGTTAACATTCAAGCAAAAAGAATTTATCAGTCTGTTTTGATAATTTTTATAAGTGCGATAGTAGCGGCAGTAATATCACTAGGCGCTGGGATGCTAATGTATTATAAGGCATTGGGAACGCTCAGAACCAATTCTAATATGGCAATTGAATCGTTGGCTATTTTTACTGAAAATGTAAGTTCGCTTGACAAGTCTGTTCAAACTGTCGAGACAAATACGAAAAATCAAGAAGTTATTAAGAATACTCTTGAGGATATCCGTTCAGCTGCTGAAAAAGCGTCCACAGATATTGCAGCAGCTGAGAATAAGTATAATCAAGCAATAAAATTAAGTGTTCAGGATACCGAGCGAGTTATTAAGAAGTTTGCAGAAACAACTCTTGAAGAACTAAAAATGCAATCTGCTATGTCGCAGGATTCATTGTCAGAAAAAATCAATGAGATACAGAAATTTTTCACCCCCGATGTGGAGGACGAAACTGGTGAAGTGGAGCCTGGTGACAACATTGTGACATATAAGCAATTTCAGGCGCTAGAAAGTAAAGTTGATCAAGTTATTGTTTTACAAAAAGAGCTTGCGGCTAATATGATGGAAATGAATAGAATACGACAGGTTGAAGCACAACGAAAAAAGGCCGCCGCCCCTAAGATCGTTGCCAAGAAACCACCCGTTAATCCGTTGAAGTTCCCATGAGTGAAGAAGAATTAGGCCAAGATGAAGAAAATACTGTCGCGGGTTCAGATGTAGAGGACGTCGGCGCCGAGCAAGAAATCGTTGATTTTGAGCAGAATGGACTTTTACTTAAAATTGCAACAAATGGAATAGCAGTCCTAGATTACGTAAAACGCCTAAAAGAAAGCGATATACTTGTGGCGGTAGATGGAGAGGTCTTTACTGATGGCCCCAAAAAATTGCGAGAAAGATTTAACATTGAAGCGGGTGATGAACCCAAGTGGTTGCTGACTTTTTGGCGGGATGGTCAACTTTTCGATATTTTAATTAATTCACCAATACAAAGTGAATTTGGTCTTGCAACTGAGCAGGAAACAGAATGGGCGCTGGAGCAGTTCGGCACCCATGTGTTCGGTGATTTTGCAAGCTATCAAAACTTTGAAATATATCGTGATAACGATGGTATTTGCGATATTTTGAGCCTGGAAAAAGACCCCCTTGCCTTTATACTACCGAGTGCATGGTGTCTTAAGTTTAGACTATATCCACCATTAGCTGCGCTGATGGCGGCGTATCTTGTGACTTTTTTCATTAATATATATCTTTTCGTAATAACATACATTGTTCTTTCGCGCTTTGTTTATGTTTCCCAAGACAATATATTGCGTTCATTCACCTTGTTCGCCGCTAAGAGCCATTATATGACAATTGCATCCACAAATGAAAATGATGTGAGCGCGATTGTTAAGAAGATCGATCCGAAAAATAAGATTAGATATGAAGCAAATGCTATCAAGAAGCCCGCAGTAATTCATAAAGTTATAGTGAATAACACAGCCACTACGGATAAGTAATATACTAAATTTTAGGAATAGCGGAGTAGTTAAATTTTATAAAATTAGCAGTTATGGTTGAACAACAGTTTCTTAATTTAATGAGTTTAGCAAGTTTTTAAGTACTTTGGAATTTTATCATTTTTCGTTGCAAAAGATCTAAACAATAACGTTAGTATAGTTTGTATTTTAAGCAGTAGATGAATTCTTAATCGAATTTAGTTTTCAGGTCTATGGCATAAATATTGCAATATGGTTAT